>Ga0315314_1000068_pt1 | contig 148894 bp, 148 predicted proteins | sample TDP9_MG_FD_203631 | JGI IMG/M metagenome (GOLD analysis project Ga0315314, IMG submission 203631) | Freshwater sediment microbial communities from Lake Towuti, South Sulawesi, Indonesia - TDP9 | ecosystem: Environmental > Aquatic > Freshwater > Lake > Sediment | place: Indonesia: South... | reverse complement strand
AATTATATTTAAGCTTCTATTGGTGATTAACGGAGGCATAATATGGATTTCAGCCTCACACCTGAACAGGAAATAATGAGAAATAGTATCCGAACGTTTGCAGAAAAAGAACTGATGCCAAAGGCTTTGGAACTAGATGAGAAAGGAGAATTTCCTAGAGAGATCATAAGGAAGATTGCCGATTTGGGTCTCATAGGAATTGTTATACCCACAGAATACGGCGGTTCGCCAATGGGGCACCTCGCCAGAATGATAAGTATAGAAGAAATCTCACGTGCATGCGCCTCTTTTGGGCTTTTTCTCCAAGCTACGCCTTTAGGTTTATGGGCGTTGCTTCATTTTGGAACAGAAGAGCAAAAAGAGAAATATATTCCACCGGTTGTACGAGGGGAGAAAATAATGTGCATGGCTGTTACAGAGGCTTCAGGTGGCTCAGACCCGCTTTCAATAATGACTAAAGCAAGAGTAAGAGACGACGAATACGTTATTGATGGAAGTAAATGCTTCATTACAAATGGCAGTGTAGCAGATATTTGCGTTTTCATTGCACGAACAGGAGAAGGCTCAAACGAGTTAAGCACATTTATCGTTGAGAAAGGTACAGAAGGCTTTGAGACTGGAATGAGAGAAAAGCATGCAGGGCTTCGGGCAATGGAAGTTTCAGAGATCATATTCAAAGATTGCAGAATACCTAAAGCAAACTTGGTTGGCAAAGAAGGAGACGGACTTAAAGCTTCATTGACAACGATTTCGGAAATCGGCAGAACCGGATGCACAGGAGTTGCTTTGGGCGTTGCAGAGGCGGCTTACGAGGCAGCGTTAAAGTTCGCTAAAGAAAGAACGTTGTATGGAAAGCCTATCGCCGAGCTTCAGGCAGTGCAATTCATGTTAGCAGACATGGCAATGGAAATTGAGGCTGCAAAATGGCTAGCCTACTACACAGCTTGGCTGCTTGATAGTGGCAAGAGTGGCAAGGAGATTCAGAAAGAAATTGCAATGGCGAAGGCTTATTCAAGTGAAGTTGCGAGAAGAACAGCTGTAAAAGCTATTCAGATTCATGGAGCATATGGAACGTTGTCGGAATTTCACATAATGCGCTATCTCAGAGATGCCCTGGAAACAATTGCAGCTGGTGGAACAAGTGAAATAATGAGAGTTATAATAGGCAGAGAAATAACAAAATAGCCTAATGCCGCTTGAAGTGACATAAGCTTCTAGCCTCGCGCACAAGAAACTTGACAAGGATTCTTTTTCATCCTTCAATTCACCCAAATCTACTTTTAACTTTCTTTTCCTCCTTAAGAACAAATCACTCAGCCTCTATCACCGAGAGTTATTCCAAAATGCACGTGTCTAGTGTACCTCTTTTTCATCTCTTTTTTCTTTCTCCAGCCTCTCTCTGTTGAAGAAACACTACCAACATTTTTAAGTTACTATTCTGTTGTATAACTGTTATTTCATCTATTAAAGCTCCTTGATGTGCAGAAGATCGCCGGTTCAAGTCCGGCGCGGCCCACCAGTATTGTTGTCGAGCTGGTTAACAAAAGATGTTTCAGGTGATTTTCGAATGTTTTAGAAAGGTTGAAGCCTAGTTCACGTGTCTTGTTGACGAGTTCAGTGCCCAAGTATAATACAACGTTTCGTTTCTGAGTCATCTTGTGTTTGCCTCCAAAGGCAAGCGAAGGGGGCTGGCAAGGTTCAATGTAATAAGTTTGGTGCATGATGTTGAGTCAACCCACGGTAGAAAACAGAAGACCATAAAGTTATGTGTCCATAAAGGAAAAGTGTATTTCAAATGCGTGTACACGTGAAGAGATGATTTAGATGAAGGAATCAGTTTATACTGATATGAAAGACTCAGAAAAACAGGTTGCGGATTGTCTAAAGACATTGAATCTCTGGTGGATCTATGAGTTCCCTGTTTTTGTGTATGATGAAAAGAAGAGGCCAAGAGTGTGGACACCTGACTTTTACATTCCAAAGTTAGGGATCTACATAGAAGTCTGTGGATCCAAAAAGTTTAGTCATAGCTATAAATATAGGGAGAAGATCTACCGTGACAATTGCTATCATGTAATTTTCGTCCACTTCTATAAGAGAAGGGAAAAGTGGGAGAACTACTTAGTGAAGAGAATCAGGGAGATTGAAGAGAAAAGACATGACGAAGTCATGAAAATGCTTGATCAAGTTGGGTCCACTGAGTGACATAGGTAAAATGCGCGCGCATTGGGCTATTCAAGCCTTTTTATTATGTGATATCCAAACTTCGTTTTCACAATGGGTGAGATTTGTCCTTTCTGAAGAGCGAACGCGGCTTTCTCAAATTCTTTCACCATTTTTTCTCTACCGAAGGTTCCAAGGTCTCCGCTAAGTTTTCCTGAGGGACAGAGCGAAACTTCCCTAGCAATATTTGCGAACTTTTCTCCTTTCTTCAACCTTTCTAGAACTGCATTTGCCTCTTTTTCAGTCTTCACCAAGATATGGGCGCAATGAACTTTGTTTGCCATAAAAGCAAATTGAATTAGTTCGTTTATAACCGTTATTGCACGCTTCGCGCAAGTCTACCTCTCTGTGGTCTTTTAGTTCTCTCCATCCTCTCTGTTAGAAGAACCACTTTTCAACCGCTATTACTATTCATGCTATCATCTATCAGATTTTGTCTGTCAAAATAACAGAGAGCTTCTAGATTTCTAAATGGCGAGCAAGAACACACAACGTTTTTTAACATGTATCATGTTTGAATGCGGCATCAAATGGAGGTCAAAATATGACTAAAAACAAGCAAGAGAAAGCTGCAGGTCGAGAACAGCACAGACAATTGCAAAGGGCTAAGAAGATGAAGAGGAAACAGAAAAAGAACCTTGAGCTTCCTCAAAGACATAAGAAGAACAGGAAATAATTTTCTACATGCATACCTTTTATGCCATCAGTGTTCATCTTAGTGTGTTCTCTATTGATGTCGTTTATCCGACATGGGAGAGTCTTACAATTTTGCAAATTACAAACAGGATAGAAAATATAATTTTACAAAAAAGCGTCCATGCGCGCGCATTAAAGAAACCTACACTTGAGCGGATGCTATTTTGTACGCTTGAATATAATCCTTCGTAAACCCTTCGGCATGCTTCTCTGTCCCCTTATGCTTCATGTTGTGTGTTCTTAGATGGTGATAGAACTCGTGGAGGATCACATAGGGATTATGTAGATCATTCAGGTTTGATACATAAATAGTCCTTTTTTTGGCGATGTAGCATCCAACGTTTCTACTATGCCCTTTTGGCATGCCCACTTTTAATCTAGGTGTTGCAACATTATAGTATTGGCTGAGAGCCTTGACGGCATCTTCCGGTTTTCTTGAAAGAATCAAATTCACTATTCTAGCCTTAAACAATTGTTCAGAGTTCAAAATTCTACAGCCTCTCATCTTTGTCTAAAAACACGATTCCACGGCTTTTCGCCAAAGCATAGCCAATTATCAATCCAGCTGCAAGTCCACCGAAATGTGCGAAAATGTTGACATTTCTACCACCAGTCATCATCAAAAGTAAAAAAGAATACAATAGTGCTCCAACAATAGATTGACCAAATGTTTTTCTCAGGTAAACAACGCATGCACCGAAGATTCCAAATATTGCTCCAGAAGCTCCAGCAGAAAGCGTTAATGGATGCATTAGTAGCAGAGTTAGCAGGTTGCCAGAGAGTCCAGACAGGAAGTAAACGAGGCAATATTCTTGTAAACCGAAGAGTTCCTCGGCTCTAAGACCAAATATGAGAAGGAAAAACATATTGAGCGAAAGGTGGATTATGTCCACATGGACGAAGATAGATGTTAAAAGTTGCCAGTACCAACCGTTCATAACGTAAAAATTGAATTGCCCCCACTGGTAAAGAACGCTATCGCTTGTTTCGATAAAATTACGTCCGACAACTGAAGTGTAGAAATAAACCAGTAAATTTACGATGATTAAGAAAGTTGTTGGTGTTAGTTTGGGCAGAATTTTCATTTTAGACCATCTTACTTCCTACGGGTAAACCTTGAGCGTATATATACGTAACGCGTTCGCAGTTTGTAATTGTAAATTGTAAAATCAATGTGTACGTGCGTACATACGAGTAGTATTGAAGGTTATGTACAAAGAGGCAATCCTGAGCAGTGAAAACAAGAACTAAACTAACAATGAACTAACCAACTCTTGTTTCCTCTTGTGGCTCATCCTTTTTATCTGCATTTCTCGTTTCATTGCTTCCCTTCTAGTGTCAAATTCTTCTTTGTACACCAGCCTCTTTGGCTTGCGCAATCTAGTGTATCTGGGTCCAATGCCTTTCATATGTTGTCTAACACGTGGCTCTAAGTCTTTTGCATATCCTGTATAATAGCTCCCATCTTCACATAGGAGAATATAAACGTAGTAAGGCACAATCAACAACCACCTATCTCACTCAGGTTATTTGCAAAGGGTAAGTAAGAAGAATTTCTAATTATAGAACTATTCGGAATTTGCATTGATTGTCTCCTTTCACTATCGACTTTTCCATGATCACCTCCACTGGCTTGCCTAAGGCTCCTTCAAACAGCGCTTTTGCCCATCCTCTAGAACAGTTGCAGTATGTTGCTGAGAGCTTTCCTGGAGGAATCTTGTTAACGTTGGGACAATAGCATTTAGGATAGATGATGTAGACTTGATCTCCTTCTCTATGCAAATTCTTGTAGATTTGCCCGAGCTTCTCCAAGAACTCATCAATGCTTTCGGTTTTCTCATAGATTTTTCTAGCTTTGTTTATGAAGTTCTCTGATTGACATTGTCGTCCGCATCGCTCTAATATCTTGGCTTTTGTTTCCTCATCAACACACTCATCCAACCCAGCTATCACCCACGCAATCCATCTTTCCGTGTGCTTACTCATCTCACTCACTCCAAATATCAAATGAACTCAAAACCAGAAGCACAAAGACATTTAAACCTTGTTCTAATGCTTCATTAGATCTTTGTAACCCAAGCTTCATCTTCAACACCTCAACACAACTACATTCTTCAGATTGACTTCTAAGTTTCTAATTTATAACAAGTTGAAATCTTATAAACTTCCAAAGTTTTTCTTACTTAGAAATAAGTTAGACACTTTCAGCTGGTTAGTCTCATGGAGAAGAAGAAAGTTGTTGAGCTAGCCAAATCTTATGCTGCGGAGGGGTTCTTGTGCTCAGAGTCTGTTTTGCTGGCACTCAGTGATTGGCTGGGGGTTCAGAGTGATTTGATTCCTAAGATCGCAACTGGGTTCGGTGCAGGTATTTGCTTCTGCGGTTTGGTGTGTGGTGCAGTAAGCGGAGGCATAATGGCTCTCAGTCTCAGATTGGGAAGAACTGACGCGAAAGAACAGAAAGCTGACCTCTACCGGCTTGGACACACACTTGTCGAACAGTTTGAAAAGGAATTTGGAAGCGTCATGTGCCAAGAATTAACTAATTGCGACTTTCACACAGAGGCTGGACGAAAGAAGTATAAAGATGAAAAACTCTGGGAAACAAAATGCCAGCAATACATCGAAACTGCTACAGTCATAGCTTTCGACTTAATCTCTAAGAGAACCTGATAATGTACATGGTCGTATGCATGTGCGTCAATCAGCAGAATCCAAGTGTTTCCCCCGTAGAGTCTTCAAGATTTCTTAATATTGGAATTCCTTCTTGATTTCGATAGTTCAATCGGTCGAATCTGGATCTTTGTTGCAATGTGAGTGATTGCTTAAATACTCTTTCTTGCTGATACGGTTGTATGCCAATCGATACGATAGAATTTAAGTGTATTGAGAATGAGATTTCAAAAACGAGTAAGTCTCACCTCGACTACTTGGCTTCTGATATTGGAAAAGTCTACGTTATTGCTATCACTAGAGACGGATGCTCAGCATGTGAAAAACAGAAGCCGAAACTGAACGAGTTAGCGGAAACTATAGCTGAGAAGCATAGTGACAGAGTGGTCTTTACTAGAATACACGTCTCATGGTCTCCTGAATCACTGGAAGAATCCTCAAAGAGCAAGGATGTATTTGGACACTATTTCTATCCTACCAATCTCATTCTGCTGAGAACCAAAGATAGAGGAGCAATAGAGTTTTACAGAAACGTCTCACCAAAGATGGATGAGCTCAAAAGGAATATCGAAATCGCGGTTGAAATAACAACAATGATTGAGAAAGAGATGGCTTGATCTTCAGAAAATGACTTCGACCAATGAAAGTTTCTATCCCCAAACCAATCAAGACAATTATAAGCTTCTAAAAGCGCACCATATGCAGACCCACATTTTCCAAGTTAAATATTCTCTAAGAACACGCTTCTGAGAATTTTCCTTCATCCTCCCCCCTCTATAGAGACCTAGACACACACAAACACACAATCCACACCCAACACCAAAACAAATATAGACCAGCCAACCACTCATCACTAAAAAGGAGAAACAACCCAAATGCCCCAAGAAATCGTCGACATAGAAAAATTCATAGAAACCTCAGAAAGAGCAGAGTACTGCAACATAAAAAGACTAAAAAGAACAGTGAAACTGAAACTCCGAACACCCAAAAAACTCATAACACTAAAAGTAGACCCAACAAAAGCCGAAGAAATCGTAAAAAAACTCCGCTGCGAAATCCGTGAAGTCTAAACAACAGACACACATTTCACAACCAATGAACAGCAACTTTCACAGAAAGATGATTTCTTCCGATCAGTATCAAGAATAGAATTAGAGAAAAACATGACACACAAGGGGTTACGGCAATGCCCCAACCCAAGCGTGTGTCCTATCTCATGAACTGCCTCTTTCACGGAGCGCTCCACAAAAACTGTACCATTAGGAGGTTGCCCGTAGAATTCTGGTTTAAGCCGATACAACGATATTAACGCAACTTTTCCGGGACATTCCGCTTCTCCAAAAACGAAGTTCAAGTGCGGCACGTATAGATCCACATCAGTTATTCCTAAAACTCGATCTGCCATTACCTTTTCAGCGTATCTGTGGATTTTCGCTAAAATAGAACTGGAATGAAACTGGTTTCTTTTCGAATCGTAATCGTCTTTTGGTGTAGGTATTTCACCTTCTAAAATCGTGCATACGGTTTTAGGAAATATCTCGGACAGTTGTCTCCTTATATCATGTATAATGTCAGCGTTGACCGACCCAATACGCAGAATCGCCAACTTCACGAGTTTCCCTCAAACCTCATAAACGTCTCCAGCCTTCGGCGCCAAAGCCTTAAGCCCCACTTCCTTCTCTATCCATTTGGCAAATCTTTCGCAGTTGCCCTCAGCGCCATGCACCACATAAACGATAGGGTTTCCTTCAACATTTTTCACGGTATCTTGAAGCTGACTGACTCCGCAATGTGATGAGAAATCGAAGTGCGCGATTTGCGCCTTTATTTTTCGCATCCTCCCGTCAATCACGCATCTTCCTTTTTCCATTAGCTCTCTTCCAGGTGTCCCAGGCACCTGATAACTCACAAGAAAAACAGCATTTTGCTTCTTCTTCCCCACCTTCTGTATGTAAAACGCGGCTGGTCCGCCTTTCAACATTCCTGCTGGAGAGATTATTACTCCAGGCTTTTTAGTCGCCATTCTTCGGTCTCTCCAACCCTCAACCCAAGACGCAGCGTGTATCGCATTCATGAACAACTGTGGATCACGCAAATACGCTGTGCGACTCATCAACATGCGATTTACTTCCCGAGCCATTCCATCAATCACAACAGGATATTCAAAGTGGTAAGCGGCAAGGATGCATGCGATTTCTTGGGACCGTCCAACACTGAATGCTGGAACTAGAACTGTTCCTCCCATCTCCACAACTTCAGTGACTTGCTCTACAAATTCTTTTTCCAAAACCGCTCGATCAGAATGATCTTCGTCTGCGTATGTGCTCTCTATGATTAATGCGTTAAGTTCTCCGTATCGCCTATCGGCACCACTAAGGAGACGGGTATCTACTGTGTTATAGTCGCTCGTGTAAAGTATCCTTTTTTCATTCGCTTCTAAAAGAACTTGGGCAGCTCCCGGTATATGCCCAGAATTCAAAAGCTGAAAACTAATATCCCCAACAGTTTGTTGTTCTCTGAAACCGACTTGAACATTTTTCTTCATCATGGTGCGCAACTCAAGGTACTCGAAGGGAAGATAGTAGCCCGTTAGATGAATGAAATCCGAAATCAGCAGTTGAGCCATGTCCAAACACAAATTCGTTCCATAAACTGGCTTTCCATCCTGAATATGGAAGATAGGAACAGCCCCTGAATGATCGAGGTGACTATGACTAAGAACTATGGCATCTACTTCTTTGGGTGGAACGTGCACAGGAAAACCAGGCTCATGGTTCACCATTACACCATAGTCCAGCAGTAGTTGAGTCTTCTCTGATTTGACAGCTATGGCTGCTCTTCCAACCTCTTTTGTTCCGCCTAGAAACCGTATTTTTAAAGGCATACCAGCACTCATCATCCAATAAGTCATTTTGTTCTCATTATTTAGGACATTGTGGAATTTAAGTTGACGCCCTCCAATTAAAGTGTTTTATAGAAGTTGCCAGATCCTCGAACGCTTTTTCATCTAAAGGTGTTCTTAATCTCAATGTCGTCAAAGGGATATTTCTGTTTTCACATGCCCTTTTACAAGCTGTCACTATATTTCTTTTCCAAAAGTTAGTGTCCCAAAATAAGATCACTCTTTCATAATCTGTCATTATGATATACTTCATGATTTGTTGGACTGTGTAATTCGTTGTTTCCAAGTCAAGTGGTGTTACGATTTCGTGTTGAGAGAGAGGATAAACCTCGTCGAGTTCTATTGGAATCACACCGAAAGGTGCCGCATAAGTGCATACATGAATGCCATGCATTCTGTCACTAAATTTATGCTCAATTTCCATCAGGATTTTCTGATGCTCTTTCGACTTGTGGAAGGGTTTCATTTGGGTCTGGGGCAGTAAAACAAGAATCTTTCTTTCTTTAGGTGGTAAATACCTTTCCAAAAGCCTTTTTCTGTGACGAGTAACTTCTGGACGAACCTGTCCAAGAGGTCCAAAAAAGAAAAGTCCACTCTTTTTTGTGATTGGACTGTGTTTCTCCAAATATTCACTGTACTTTCGTAGACGTTTTAAGGCTTGAAGGAGAGACGGATGCCCATGCACTCTCATTTCCAGATGCTCCCAGAGTTTTCCTTCCCTTATGACTTGTTTTATCCGCCTTATTTCGGAGAAACTGACATAGAGATTGTGTTGGGCGAGCGTTTTTTGTTTTTCAATCTCTGGCATATCTAAGACATCGTGTGGACTAATCTTGACGCATGCTGGGCATGGACAAGTGAAATAATCGAGTTGGTTGAGTTTTGTGGTTCCGTGTTCTGTCATGTAACGTTTTTCTCTGGCGTAAATTGCGTAGGCGGCTGAATCGAAGAGATCGCATCCTAAAGCAACTGCGAGTGCAAACATGAGGGGATGTCCAGCTCCAAAGAGGTGGAGAGGGCGTTCAGGTGGTAGATTCATTTTTGCTGTTAGGATCATATCAACTAAGGTGTCGAACATGTATTGTTCCATGACCAGTGTGGGGCTTCCTAACGCGTGAATCTGAAACGGCAGCTTTCCCATTTCCCTTGCCGACTGAGCTATGAGAATGAGATGTTGGCCTCCTTGAACTGGTCCAACCCAAGCTACATCGTCGCGTGATTTCGTTTTTACGAGTTCCTTTGCAGCTTTTAGCGTCTCCTTTACCGTGTGTTGTGCATGTTTTGTGGAAGTTGTCCAACCTGTTGGTGTGTCGAGTATTGTGGCGATGTCGGTGCCAATTTTCTCTTGGTATAACGCGATTTCTTTTGAGGTTATTTCCAGTTCTCCATATTCAAGAATTTGATAGGCTCCAGAGTCGGTCATTACAACGCCAGTGAAGTCTAAGAAGTCATGTATCCCTTTTTGCACAGCCTCATTCTGAAAATGCTTCTTAATGATGTAGGCGTTTGTTATGAGCGCTTTGCAGTCAAAGGCGTTTTCTATCGTCTTTGGCGAGATGAGTTGAATAGTTGGGTTTATAACTGGTAATAGAAGTGGAGTTTCAATCACGCCGCTCTTGGTTTCAAGTCGTCCTATTCTCGCAAGCAAGTCTCTGTCTTTTATCTCAAAGGACATCGTCTTAGCCGCCTACATGCTTTAATATCACTGGGACATCTCTTAATTATGCTTATCTGGGAGCGGTTTGAACAATGGTCTGCGTTACTAAGGTGTATGAGAAACTTGTTTTGACTGATCCCGTTTTGATTGAGGGGTTGCCCGGCATAGGTTTTGTCGCAAACATTGCTGCCTTACATCTGATCCAGGAATTGAAGGCTAAACTGTTCGCGGAAATTCGTTCTTCATCATTTCAAGATTTTGCAACTACAGCCAAGAATGGAGAGGTGAGGTCTCCAACTAATGAACTCTATTATCATAAAGGAAGGAATGGAGAAAGAGACCTCATTATTCTTTATGGTAACACTCAAGCCTTGACAACGGTTGGGCAATACGAATTGTGTGGACGCATTTTGGATGTTGCCGAAGATTTGGGGTGCCAGTCTATCATAACTCTTGGCGGTTTAAAGATTGATAGAAAGGTGGAGATCCCAAAACTGTATTGTGCGGCATCTGACCCTGAAACCTTGCGTGAAGCGTTAAATTTGGGTGCTGAAATTATTGGTGGTCAAATATTCGGTGTTGCGGGGCTTCTTGTTGGTTTGGGTAGACTGCGTGGTATGAGGGGTTTTTGTCTGTTGGCGGAGACTCTTGGATTTTATCCAGATGCAGTGGCCGCCCGTGAGGTCCTAAAAGCGATTAGTAAAATTTTGCATTTGGAAGTTGATTTGAGTGGGCTGGATGTGGCTACGGAGGCGACTCGCTCCACACTGGAATCGTTTGGTTTTATTCCTTCTCCAACAGAAAAAAGGACGAAAGAGGAAACCCTATATCGTGGGGTTATTTAGCTTCTTTTGTTTCACTGATGAATTGGTCATACACCTTTTGGACTCTTTCAGCAGCGGGGCCTGCTCCTTCCACAACGCCTTTCTCTGTGACCTTTATCTTGTCCATAACCCATATGAAGCCTTTCTCATCGTAGAGTCTGACCATTGTTGGAAACACTTTTTCGAGGCGTTCTGCCAAGGCGTTGAGATTGAAGGGTTTTTCGATGGCGAAGATTTGGGCAACAATGTTGCCGTTTAGAAATGCTCTGTGGAGGATGTTTCCTTTTTCGTCTTTGGCGTCTGCTAAGCAGAGGCTTAGTGTGTCTGGTATGATTCCGATGAGTGTTCCGGTGTATTCTTTTCCACCGCTTGTGGTGACCATGACTGTTTTGTCGATTAGGGCTGTTAGTTCTCCGAAGAATTTTCTTTGGGCGACGGACAATTTTTCACCTTCGAGTGTTATATCGTGTTTTTGAGGACTTAATGGTTTCGGGTTCTTGTGTGATGGGATTGTTTAATGGCGAATATGGATTGTGGATATTGATTCTGGTTTCATAACTGCTAACTACTGTGTGGCTGAAACGGTTTTGTTGGTTGATGTAGAGATGAGTTTGCGGAAGGATGTTAAGAGGGAGTTGAACGATATTCGTCAGCACATTAATGAGGTTAGGAATCCGAGGGCTAAGGATGAATTGATTCGTCGTTACGCGGAGTTGTTGCAGAGTTTGGTTATTGAGGGTGATTAATTCACTTTGTTGTTCTCTTTTAGATGATGTTCTGGAGAGTTTTGTAGTTTTTGTGTGTGCGTGTGTGAGGTTCTCTCTATAGAGGGGGGAGGGTGAAAATTATTTTGTTCTTCTCCTTCTTCTTCATCTTCTCCATTCGGGATGAAAACGCTGAGAATTTTTTTGTTTTCATTATTCAACTGCCAAAAAGAAGGTTTGTCTTAGCCTTCTGATTTTGAAACAAACCTCACCGAAAGTTCTGTTGCAGTTCATTCTTATGGTATCTAGTGATGAAATAGTTTTGGGACATAGCGGCGAATTCTCTTTGTTGGTTGATAATTCTTGTTTGCATAATGTTTAATAGGGTTCTTTTTGCCCCTATGGGTTTGGGCGGGTAGATCAGCTTGGAATGATCGCAGCGTTGGCATCGCTGAGGACGCGGGTTCAAATCCCGCCCCGTCCACTTGAAAAATCGGGATTTTAAGTATTTTTTGGCTTATTTTTGGCAAAGAGCTTGCCCCTAAATCTTGCTTTGCTTTCGCATAGGTTTTTGTTTTGGACGCGCGCCTCAAAGAGAAAGAAGGGGTTTTTGCGAGGAAGTGGAGAAGCTTTATACGGAAAATGGTGTTTGCGAGTATAAAGGGTCAGTGTGGAGATATTTCTCCTCTGAACACTTAAACGTTGTTCATTGTGGAGAAATAGTCGAATACAGCTTTCCAATGTCGAAAGGTTTTGAAAGTTTTGTCTGTATCATTCGAGACATTTTCGCGCGGAATCCATATAGCCATTGCTTTGCATTTGCATCAAGATAATGGAAAAGACTTTAATATGTATCAATGAAACGCAACGAGTATGAATATCCATGGAAAATTGTTTCACAAGGCTTATATGGTGATAAGTTAATTCTAAATGCGCAGAGTTTTTTCTATTTAGACGATGAAGCACGACATAAACGAGAGAGGAGAAGAAGAATGAAAAAAATATTGAGTATGCTAGTAATTTCATTGCTGATACTTTCGATGGTGCTCGTTGCACCTCTGACACATGCGGCAGAGGCGACGATTTGGACAGATAAGGCAGACTATGAGTACTATGAAACTGTCACTATATTCGGCAGCGGATTCGAAGCCTTGGCGAATGTTACTGTTACCATAGTAAGGCCAGATGGAATGAGTGATGAGGTTTACGCTGTGACTGACGATGTTGGGGGCTTCACATGCATGCATCAGTTGAACGGTATAGCAGGAACATATACCATAACTGCGACAGACGGAACCAACACGGCAACAACAACGTTTACAGAAGCAGCCATCACCCCGAAATTATGGGGCTACACTCTTGAACCGCATCCAGGCTGGACGCATGGCGATGTCAAAGGCTATTACGAGTGTCAGTGGGTTCCGTACAAGATCGAGATCGAGAGCACCAAGAAGGATTCGTATAATCTGACTGTGGTTGTTCACCACGACTACAACGATTCAACTTGGCTTGGACTAGACGATGTCAGGAACTGGACGATGTGGAGAAACGGTGTCCCAGAGACTCCAACTATTTCTGGGCTAGTGAAGGACGGTTGGGAGTCTGGAATACAGCAGCTTCAATGGAGTTGGAATTCACTATCAATGAGGACGACATCTGCACCTTGATGTTTGAGACTCATGTGGCGATTGGCGCTCACAACTACCCAGGCTCCAAAGTACACACTCACATTCACGATATCACATCGGTGCCGGACACTCCAATATCTAGTGGACACAGGGACGTCCCAATAGTTGTCGAAGGGCCTCCACCCGAAGCCGACGTTGCCATTCAGAAAACAGGGGTTAACTATGCTCACGAAGGAGACACCATAACCTACCAGTTTACGGTCACAAATAACGGGCCTGGTACAGCCTACAACGTACAGGTCATCGATAATATGCTGGGTAACCTCACCGGATACCTGCCCGACACAACTCTAGACCCCGGTGAAGTTAACACATTCTCCGTCAACTACGTTGTTCCAACTCCTTCAGGCGACATAAACAACACCGTGACAGTAACAAGCACCACATCCGACCCCGACTCAGCCAACAATAATGCCAGTTGGACTGTTGATGTTCTTCACCCAGCTATTGACGTTACAAAGACTGCAAATACCACTGAGGTTCACTACTGTGATTGGGTGAGGTACACTATTACGGTTGTGAACACTGGCGACTGCCCACTGTACGTGATCAAGGACGATCCGGTTCTTGGGCTTCACTGGGAGGGTTGGCTGGCTCCAGGACAAGTGCACGTTGAGGTCGTTGATTATCATCCAGGGGCTGACCCTACCATCAATACTGTCACCGTTACTGGAACAGACGAGCTTGGAAGGACGGTTTCAGACAGTGCCAGTTGGACTGTTGACATCCTTCATCCAGGCATACATGTTACCAAGACAGGCCCGGCCCGTGCCCATGAATGTGAAACGATAACCTACACCATAACTGTCCACAACACTGGTGACTGTCCACTGTACAGCGTCTTTATCACTGATACCGTTCTGGGATTAATCTGGAGCAACGGCTTTTTAGACCCCTGTGAAACCAAGACGTTCACCGTGAGCTACCATGTTCCAATTTGCTCAGGCGACATATACAACACCGTAACAGCCTTCGGCAGTGACATTCTCGGCTTGAGCGTTTCAGACAGCGCCAGTTGGTTTGTCAAGATACAATACTACTTGACTGTCAAGACAGATCCATTGGGTCTTGTCGTGATTCCAGGCGAAGGATGGTACGACGGATGTACCCACGTGACTCTAACGGCTCCACTGTTAGTTCAGATTCCTCCGAACATGAGTTACATATTTGATCATTGGAACGTTGACACAACCTCAAACGCGACTGGCGTTAACACAATAACTGTGCACATGAGTAAAAACCACACTGCCACAGCCCACTACTGGCTCGCACTTCCTCGACACTTAGATGCCGAACCTCCACGCCTAATTGATCTGACTAAACCCGTTTGTACTCAATGGGATGAGCTTTACCCCGACTATGGCAGACACTACCATCTCGAAAGCTGGTACGACACCAACCACGACGGCAAACTTGATCCTTCCGATTTCATTGATTTATGGGACAAAGATCGGCAGGAGAAAGCGTATCCTTACTGGTGGCACATGGATAACGTAACAGTAACTCTCGAGCTAACTAACAGTCGCGGAGGGAAAGTCTACGTAGAGTTCGAGGGCTTATATGACGACTTCCTCAAACTGGGGATTTGTACGAACTATGTGGGCACCCAATGGCATGAGGTCTATCCCGTATACAGCAATCAATACCAACTAGTAAGATGGATCGACAACTGTGACAACATCCTCAGCGCCTGTGACCAAATCACCCTCCAAAACAAAGCTACAGGAAAACAAACTCAATACCACGTTGACGGGGTGAAAACCAACCTCATAATCAGTCCAAGAGTAACCCTAATCACCATAGGCAAGACCAAAGACATCCTAGGGCTAGGATATCCACAAGTCATATTCGCGACCATGGATAACTATTATGCGTCTGTGACAAACTTCACCGTATGCGCCTACTATGACGGTCTTCAACCAATCGGAAGTGAAACAATCATGCTAAACCCACTGGAATTAGGCGACGCAATCATCAAATGGAGCGAAACAGCCATATGGCCAAAAGGCACATACACTTACACAATAACAATCAAGATATACGCCAACACTACGCTAGTCTACAGCACAGTCTTCCCAATAACATTTAAGATAACAATAGTAGGCGACGTAAACGACGATGGCAAAGTCGACATGAAAGACGTCTATGTGGTCGCCAAGGCCTTCGGCTCATATCGTCGCCATCCCAGATACAACCCAACCGCCGACATCAACTGCGACGGAAAAGTTGACATGCGCGACATATACGTGGTAGCCAGAAACTTCGGAAAAACAGACCCATAGAACATCTTTTGGGTCGCCTCACCTCCACTTTTTTTATGTTAAAACAAATTCAGGTAACATTTCCGTAAACCTTTCCAATCGATACTGAACGCGAGGGTTTAACCGTGTATCCAAAGCTAGTCCTCAACCCCTTTGCTTCTAACATAGTCTCCTTTTGAGTATGGGTTTGGGCGGGTAGATCAGCTTGGAATGATCGCAGCGTTGGCATCGCTGAGTATGCAGTTCAAACTCGCCCATCCGCTGTCCAAAACGGTGTTTTAAGCGGTTTGGGCTTATTTTGGGCAAATAGTGTACCCTAAATCTTGCTTGCTTTCTTAGCGAAAATGGCCCTCATTCTTGAAAAATTATGCCGAAAGGCTTCAATTAGGTCGTTTGACGAGACAAGACAGAACAATTAAATTGAATGATTTGATAAAATAAGAGCCACAGCGCTCCATAAAATATAAAAGCTACTGTATCGTCTAAAACAATATAGGATGTGCACGTGTACCATCGATCATTTCCCTCTCTTCTAATTCATCCTTAAAGGATGAATCTGAGTTTTATACACGTGGCACATCCTATACACCTCTGCATGGTTTCACTTGGTTAAGAATCAGCTAAAACCTCATTTAAACCAAAGTGCCCATCCGGCCTTATCCCCATTATATTTTGACACAAGTCTTAAGTGCGTTCTGTAAGAGAAATCCATAGCAAGAAGAATCGTGATCCTCATGAGATCAACAATTAAGAAAATCGTTAAAGAAGAGCTCTCTGGAGAAAACGCAAAAATCTACGTTCAACAGATTTCCAATTTTCATAGGATTCAGGCTTCCACAATGTTTCACGAGGCTGCAGAATATGTAAAGGAAACACTACTGGAAATCGGAATCAAAGACGCAAAAATCGAACAGTTCCCGTCAGACGGCTCGAAGAAATACTGGACCCACACTTCTCCTGTCGGTTGGGAAGCGAAAAGCGCCGAACTGAGATTAGTCGAGCCAGAGGAGAGACTAATCTGTAGATACACCGACATCCCCACATGTTTACACACATGTAGCAAAGCAACCCCTCCAGATGGTGTGACAGCTGAACTGGTTGATGTCGGAGCTGGACTGAAGCCAAAAGACTACAAAGGCAAAGACGTCAAGGGCAAGTTTGTGTTAGCCACTGGCAGAGCCAAATCAGTCCATGAACAATCAGTCTTTAAGAGAGGCGCAACAGGCGTCATCACCGACACGCTCACCTACGAAATGAAGAACATCCGAGAGAGCCTTGACCTACCAGACGCCCACGCATACCAAGCAATCTGGCCAACAAAAGAGGATTTGGACAAGGTAACCTTTGGTTTCTCCATAAGCAAAAGGCAGGGAAACCACCTCCGAGACTTACTGAAAAAGGGCAAACCCGTAAAACTCAAAGCCAAAGTAGACGCAAGACTCTTCCCCAGCAGTCTAGACGTGGTAGTGGCAACGATTCCCGGTTCTTCTAAACCTGACGAAGAAGTCTTCTTAATAGCCCATCTCTGCCATCCAAAACCAAGTGCCAACGACAACGCCTCAGGGAGCGGACTACTAATGGAAATCGCTCGAACCATTCACACCTTGATCGACTCAGGTAAGATTGCGAGACCCTCAAGGACCATTGGGTTCATCTGGGTACCAGAAACCTTCGGCACAATAGCCTTCTTACACGGTCACCCAGAATTGCCGAGCAAATTAGTTGCGGGGATCAACCTAGACATGGTCGGACAAAACCAAGAGCTTTGCAAATCAACCCTCACCGTGGACAGAACACCAGATTCGCTTCCGTCGTACCTAAACGATTTCTTGATACACCTACTCGAAGAATCGGTAAAAGAGTTTGATTCCCTCACCATGTTTGGGGTGGCGTCAACCTTCAGGTACAGAGCAAACGTATTCACCGGTGGAAGCGACCACGCAGAGTTTGTTGATTCCACGATCAAAGTTCCATGTGCGATGTTGCTTCAATGGCCCGACCTCTTCTATCACAGCAGCATGGACACCATTGATAAAGTCTGTTCCGACAGCTTAAAACGTGTGGGATGGGTCGCAACCGTTGCCACGTTAACCATCGCAGACGCAGACGTTGATGATGCCCTCTACCTAGCCAACCAAATAAGCTCTAGAGGAATAGAGAGAATAAAAGAGACTGGAAGAAAAGCCCTCGAAGAACTATACAACCTGAAAGAAGACCCAAAACTGAGGGAAAAACCAGACGAACTGGCAAAGTCACTCGCAAGAAAAGCGTTCAACTATAAAAACAAGATAGAACACACAACACAACGCGAAAAAGAAGCAGTGAGTTCCGTAAAGAAACTCGCCAGCAACACAGATATAGACAACTTCATCCATGCACTCACCGAAGACATTTCCATCGCAGGAAAAAAAGAAATTACCAGAACGAATGAAGCCCTTTCCTATATAGCAAAGGCAACAAAAGTATCCATTCCAAACAAAATAAGAGAGACAAAGACTGAAAAGAAATCAAAAAAGATAGTTCCAAAAAGATTGATTAAAGGATCTTTGTCAATGGACGCTGTCAGAAAGGCTCTCACTGAGAAAGAGTACGAGTGGTATGAAGAGAAGCGTAAGAAAGACGTAGCTTTTGGCATGAAAATGGTGGAGGTGCTGAATTTTATGGATGGAAAGAGAACCCTCTACGAGATTGTTAAGGCTGTTTCCGCAGAATACGATGAGACCAAAGCGGATGATGTCCTAAAGTTTCTGCGAGATCTAGAAAAAATGAAATTAATCTCTCTTGAAGGAAAAGACGAAAAGTGAATACAGAATAGACCTATAGAACATTATCACAGAAATCTTAAAATTCATTGAAGTCAAAGTAAAGCTTATGTCAGAATTAAAGACTAGTGATGGTTTCTTCTTCCTCGCCCCAGTGCTTGTTCTTCTATCAATCTTGATTATCAACGCTAACCTAGGTTTCACTACAAATGACCCTGATGCTATCTTATTTAGTGTTAGGATGAACCTCTTGGGAGCGGTGATACTTGCCTTTGGTATTGGTTTCATAGCCTTTGCTCTGGCTGGTCGTTTGAAGATGATGGTACCTAGCGGGGTTTTCATGCTTTTTGAGGGCATAGGTCTAGTCATCGCAATAATTGGTTTCTTTGCTTTTGGTCTAGCGATGGAGGAGACAGTAGCACTTCCTGAATATACATTGTTCATTTCCCTACCGCAGTTCATCACCGGCTTGATGATTTGGGCAATTGGGATTCTTCTGATAACCTTCGCTGGTGCGTCCACTCAGAAAACAGAAGAGAGAATGATATTCTTTGTAATTTTGGTTACACTGGCTGTCTGTTGCCTTGTCTTGTCACTGCTTTTCCCATGGGAAGTAGTCACCATAAGTTGACAGGTGCCTTGGATTTTTTCTCCTTCAGTAGGCATTTTTTCTTAGTTGATTAGTCTTTTTGGTGTATTTTCGGTGAACAGTTGAACAATGCAACAGAAATACTTATATCGAATCGTAACATTTAATATATATTAGTGACCTACACGGAGAATGAATAAATGAGGTGCCCATACCCTGGTTGTGGAAGACAGTTTGACCAATTTATTATGCTTATCGACGATTTCAATAAGGTGATTCGGGAAACCTATTACGCTTGTCCTCACTGTAAATCAAGAGTAGACATTATCGTCACCAGCGAAGACGCGTTTAAGTTTTCACCTAAAGGAAAGGATGTTCCCCCTTCAACCTCCGTTTGTCCATACTATTTTGGATATCTGTCCTTATTCTGCAAAGAGTCTCCTGTTCCAGAAGAATGCTTGATATGTACACGAATTACGAAGTGCATGACCAAGAATCTCTAACATTCCCTCATGAAAATTCTTTATCTTCAAATATTAATCCTCAATTCACAATGTTTTTGTTGAGAAAATCCAAATGATGATTGGGGTGAAAACAAGAAATCTTTGGACTTGAAGTGTAATCGATGGAGGGATACCCAATGTATAAGGAGTATATGCAGGAAAACGTAGAAGAATTGAGGCATAGAGAGACTCTATCGTTCTTAATAATGATCATGGGCATGATTTCATTGATGGGCGGATTAACCATGACCGCCATTCTTGCAAACCAATTAAGTTGGTTTTTGTTTTTCCCTTACGAGCCAACCCCCAGTCCCTCTACCCTCTTAGGTATGGCTCTAACTCTTCTAGGTTTTTCGTTAACCTCAGCTGGGTTTGTGTTAGCGATTTATTACGATAGAGAGAAGATGTGGTTCTTAAACCAATTGAAAGAATCCAACACTGTTGTAGACATAATATTAAAGAAGGGAAAGAAAAAGTACTAGACAATGAAAGATGGGAAAATCATTTTTTCTTGAAGAAAAGCCAATTCTCTCTCCCTTTAAATCTCACTAGACAGTAAAGACCTTGGAGTTTGTCGCCTCTAATTTCAAAGATCAGTTTATCCTCGGTTTTTTCCATCAAAATGTATTTTCCTCTGTCCCATATCTTTACCGTGCCTGCACCATACTGGCCTTCTGGGATTGTTCCTTCAAAATTTGCATAGTCGAGAGGATGATCTTCCACTTGGACCGCCAATCTTTTGACCCCACTTTCTGTGGGTGGTGCTTTTGGAACCGCCCAACTTTTCAATACTCCATCCATTTCCAATCGCAAGTCGTAATGTAAGTGTGTAGCGTCGTGTTTCTGGATTACATAGATTTTTTCATTCTCGTTCTTCAAGACGTTTCACCCTTCCTGAAAGTTGTAGAAGATTTAAGGTTCCTGCACCTAAAAAGATTATATTTCTTGATCCATTTGATAGTGGCTATACGTTTCAAGGTTTGTGGTGAGAAAACAGATGAAGCAAAACTCTTCGCCTTAGCTCTGCCCGAAATAGCAGAAGAAATAGGTGCTGACCACTAGTTTCTACCTGTTACAAAAATTTCTTACTAAGAGAATGCGCATGCAAAACGACTGTTTAATTCAGAATCCGATTTTAGAATATGGAGCATTCAGTTTCTAAGTTCATACTTATTAAATAAGATAAGGTTTAAAGGTTTCAAATACCCTGCGTGCATAAAAGAATACAGGTAAAAGAAAAATGTTGGAGTTACTGGTACTGTTTCCTTGGCTTATCTTCGGAGCATACTGCTTTTGGTTTTTCTTTCAAGCCAAAACATTAGAACCTTTAACTCTGGACGAACTTGTTATTCTTTGGAAACTGCACAAACAAGAAGCAAGATGTAACGCACCCATCTCGCAATTGGAACCCATCGTGCTTGCAGGTTCTCAAAAGAACGAATTTGTGGGATTCAGATGCCCATGCGGCTACAAATACTTGTCAAAACGCCCAATTGCTCAAAAAGTCCGCCCACACGCTTAATTAAATTATATACTTAAAGTCGCACTTACTCTCTATTAGAGTTGATGTGTTTGGGAAAACTACTCATAATCCTGTTTTCCTCGCCTCTCCAGTATCAAAATACAGACACGGTTTACGAATTTGCAAGAGCTGCGGTAGAGACGGGGCACGAAGTTTCAGTGTTTTGTGACGCGGATGCTGTGTACAATTTGGTGGCGAGTCAGATTCTGCCTGATCAAATGAGCTCAGCAAAGAAACTTGCCAAATTAATAGATGTGGGAGTCCGGATTCTTGTTTGTCAGCAGAGTGCGAGACTTAGAGGTATTGATGTGGAGAAGGCGCTGATTAGTGGAGTGATGAAAAGCAGCTTGGGTGAACTAGCCCGTTTGATGGAAGAATCGGATAGGGTCGTATCCTTTAACATTTGAGGTGTAATGCAAATGCCGAAGAAGATTCTTTTGGTTATAAAAAGCCCACCTTATGGAAGTCTTAGAGCAGCTGAAGGGTTCCGAATAGCAACTGCAATGGTTGCCATGGATGTTCTTCCTCAACTCCTGTTCATAAATGACGGTGTCTACTGCCTAATCAAGGACCAGAGACCAGAAGCCGCTGGCTTAGAGTCTCATCGCGAGCGATTGAAAACCCTTGCAGACCTTGTTGGACTACACGCTGTAAAAGAGTCGTTGTCGGAACGAAGGTTGAAGTCTGTGGACCTTGATGAAAACTTTCAGGTAAAAACAATCAGTTTGGACGAGGCAACTGAACTACTCGTCGAAAGTGAAACTGTTATAACCTTCTAAAGGGGAAGAGGCATGCTGGTAATTTTGAGTAAATCTCCCTTCTTCAGCGACTACAAATCACTAGTTAAATTAGTCTCTAAAGCGGTTGAGAAAGGTGAAAGTATTGCCATCTTGTACATTCAAGACACATGCACGGCGGTTACTTCAGATAGGTATCTGAAGAAACTTGCGCCTTTAGGAATCGAAGTGTACGCTCTTAAAGAAGATTGTGAAGCTAGAGGTTTGCTACAAAAAATAAAACATGGGGTCAAAACAGTCGACTATAAGGGTTGGGTTGACCTCGTGATGAAAAAGCATAACAAAATAGTTTCTTGGACTTGACCTATTTTTTGATCCACCAAACCCAAGCTCTCCTTTCCCTAGAGAGTTGACCTTCGAGAATTCCTTTGATGCGAAGTCTGTTTAGAAAGACAGGAGTGCTGTCTGGACATGAAACCAATAGCTTTCTGGTTTTCTCTTCTATCTCCCGTGTTGTGAGAGGTCGTTCAGCCTTCTTTAGAATATCCAGAATGAGCGTGATAGCTTCTTTTTCGCTTAACTTTCTCAAGTCGCTTCGCACCCTAAAACTTTTGTCGTGACCTCCGTGCGATTTTTCCGTCATTTTTGCTGTACAGTTATCTTTCTAGTTCTAGGTTCTTATACGTTATTTTTGGAAAAACGTGCTTGACGACGTGGGCTGCAGTGGATTCGGGTCGCATGGGTAATGGATGATCCAAGTCAAACCATTTGGCGTCTTCCAGTTCTCTCGATTTTTTGATGGAGGTGTTTTCTGTTTTTGCTTTGAACGCTATCATTAGGAGGTCGTGGTCCTTTGGGGTGTAGGTTCTGAGAAATTTTAGACTGGAAACTTTCAAGCCAACTTCTTCGTAGACTTCTCGGATGGCTGTTTCTTCAGCTGTCTCTCCAGATCTGATGTGACCCGAAATTAGAGCCCAGTAGGGATGCTTCCACCCGATTCCTCTGGCTAACAAGACTTTATTTGCGTTGGTGACTATCGCGATGGCACATGGAGAGGGCGTAGGGAAAAACACGTGATCACAATTATCACAGTACTTCTCCTCGCTTCCATCGTAGAGGGTTTTCAAAACCAGTTCTTTTCCACAGAAACAACAATATTTTTGCTCTCTCATGTGACGTATCCCTTTTATTTGTTTTGGTTTGAGTGTTTTGTTGTTTGTTGTGTGCGTGTGTGTGAGTCTAGGTATAGAGGGGGGAGGGAGACAGAGACGGGTGTAGAGGGGTGATTGTTTTTTATTTATTGTTGTTTTTGGTTTTTATTTTTGTTTGGATTCGGTTGAGCCATTCTGTGACTAGGTTTGTGTGGGGTTTGTCTCCTAGTTGGCGGAAGATTTCTAAAGCTTTTTCATAGTATTGTTTTGCGAGGGTTAGTTGGTTTTTGGCTTCTGAGAGACGTCCAAGTTGACCAAGAGTTGATGCAATTCCACTTTTGTCTCCGAGCTTCTGCTTTATTTCTAGGCTCTGTCTGTACAGTTTTTCCGCCTCTTCATAGTTTCCTTGTAGATACTGAATGCTGGCTAGTTCGTGGAGGGATGCGGAGATGCCGGACTGGTCCCCAAGCTTCCGTTTGATTTCTAGGCTTTGTTTGTATAGTTTTGTTGCCTCCTCATAGTTTCCTTGCAGATACTGAATGTTGGCTAGATTGTGAAGGGTCTTGGAGCTTCCAGACTGGTCTCCGAGTTCATGAAAAATCTCAAGAATTTCATTGTATAGTTTTGTTGCTTCATCATAGTTTCCTCTGTCTTGCTCAATCAAGGCAAGTTGACCTAATGCATTGGCTATTCCACTTTTGTCTCCAAGCTTTGTGTCGATTTCTAGGCTTTGCTTGTAAATTCCCATTGCCTCATCTAGATTACCAAGTCTATAAAGCATATTTGCTAAGTTGAATAGAAAGTAGCTTTCCCATTTTTCATCTTTGATTTTTCGACTTGCAAATAAGCCTTGTTCGCATAGGCTTTTTGCTTCTGTCCAGAATCCACGAAGAATAAGGGTGTCAAGTATCTCAACGGTTGCAGACATTCCATGTTTCCAGTCTTCAGCCTTATACATGTGATAAATCGCACTAACAGGATCTCTTCCCTTCTCAGACAAGAGGTACCTAGCAGCCAATCTATGAAGCTTCCTCTTCTTCTCCCTCCTAAGCTGATTATAGGCGTATTCCTGCACCAAGGGATGCAAACTATACAACTGTCGTCCAGTATCGTAAGTCAACAAATTCTTCTCTACAAGCTCCTTAACTGGGACAGGATAATTCCATATATGAACAGCCTTCAACGCATCATACTGAACCTCTCGATCATACACTGAAATCTCAAGCAAAAACTCCCTCTCCTCAGCAGTAAGCAATTTGAACGACCATTCCAGAATTGGACCAATATCACCAGCCAAAACCTGAGGCAACTCCTCCAAAACCTTTTCCAAGGGCTTAGCCTTCAACTGAGGAACAACAACTTCAATAGCCTTAGGATGCCCATCCACCCTAGCATTAATATCCTTAAGAACTAGGTCTTCTGCCGTCTTTACATTATCAATACCATATTGTTCTCCTAACCTTCGCATCAAGAGAAGTGCATCTTCTTCCTTAAGCTTATGCAACCTAGAAAACTGTTGCTTCCTGACCAGACTTATTGGAGTTCGCAGAGTGACTAAAACCTTCGTCCGCTTTTCTTGACTAATCTTCTGCACTAAACTAAGAACAGTTAGATCTTCTTGAACTGAATCAAAGTTATCAAATACAACAACAAAGCCCTTTTGTTCTAAGGCATTTGCGATGAGTTGGTTTCTTCCTTCTGGAAGATATGTCGCCAAAACATCTGATGTGAAGCCTAATCCATGATGAAGGAGCATCTCGTTTATCTCTTGAATGATTTCATCATGAGACACTTTTGTACGACAGTCAATCCAACAAACATCATCAAAGAGACAGCAAACATCTGCAACCAATTTGTTAACAGTCGTTGATTTCCCAATGCCACCGAAACCATCAACTGATATCAATGAAACCTCAGGATCAACAAGGTGTTCCATTAATTTGTTAAGTTCTTCCTCTCTTCCGATGAACAAGCCAAGAGTGGGCAACTTTTTATAGGTTTTCTTAGGCTTGCGTTCGCCACTAACATGCATAATCCCTTTCCCACTCATATACAACACGGGGATTGCCCAATCAACTGCATCTAACCCAAACACTGGATGAACTATCCGAGTCCTCGCCTGACTCAAACAAAACTCTATAGGCTCGCCCTCAACAAGCTGAGAATAAAAAGTGTGACAAAAAGTGTTAGCACAAGAAACAGGCACAGAGAACTGCATCGCAACAACGGCACCTACCCCCTTATCCAAAAACACATAACCCAAATCCGCCAACGGAGTCCTAACAGACCCAACACCCGTTTCACAAGCATCAAGAAAAACCATCTGAACAGAACTATCCCTAAGCCACTCTCCAAGAGCCTCAACACTAACTAGAAAGGGTTTACCTTCCTCATCCTCAAGCTGCAACAACTGCTTATCAATCTCTTTAACAAACTTTCCATGAGAACTAATATGCAACACATTAAACCTCTTACTCTTAACATCATCCAAAAAATCTCGACTCTTAATCTTCTTTGCACCGTAACACTGCAAAAACACCTTACCTTCTTCTATTTCCTTGGAGATTCCCTTACATAAGAGACGAATTTCGCCACCAACATCAATGGGGTCATGGGGTCCAACAGGACTTGCAGCTACAAAAAAGATGCCAAGTGGAAACGATATTTCACGAAACTCTTGCACTTCAGTTTGAAAGATTGTGCGAACTATAGGAGTAACCGTAGAGAGAGCTAAGAAATCCTTGCCATCATGCATCAACTCCCAAGGCAAACACCTAAGATACAAAGGATCAATTATCAGTTCTATTCTAAGCCCACATGTTCTTTTGGCAATTTCGAGACATCGTTCGAAATGCTCTTTGATTTTAGCGGAAAAGATAGATTTATACAGCCGCCCTCCTATCTTCTTCAAATTCTCATGCCCAATAGGTTTACTCAAGTTAGCCTCAATTAGAGACAATAATCCATCTGCTTGGGACTCATCATATGGAGGTACAAAATCCTCAGTAATCCCTCGATCATCCAAAAAAGAAGTCACATGAATTTCATATCCATTTCCGTCATCCTTCCTTCTTAAATGAAACCTAAACCAACCATACTCCCTCATTCAACAACAAACCCCCATACTCAAACTCCAAATATAACCACATCCAACCTATAAATGCTAATCACCAAAAACAACAACAAAACCATAAAATAAACCAATCAACAAAGACTAAAAACAGTATGGTTAAGGTGAACAAACACTGCTCATAAAAATGTTCACAGTCGGCACGATATCCACAAACTGCTACCTAGTAGGCTGCACAGAAACCAAAGAAGCCCTCATAATCGACCCAGGCTTCGACACAAAAGCTGAAGCCCAAAAGATACTGGCAGAAGCCAAAAAACACAACCTAACAATCAAATACATAGTCAATACACACGGGCATCCCGACCACACGTCAGGCAATAAAATTCTGAAGGAGTTGACAGGTGCTGAGATTTTGATTCACGAATTCGATACCCCAAAGCTGGCGGATACAAATGAAAATCTTTTAGCGTTTTTTGGGCTTCGTTCAACCTCCCCTCCAGCAGACAAGATATTACATGAAGGAGACATCATTCAAATAGGAACCATTAAACTCAAGGTTATTCACACTCCGGGTCACAGCAAAGGTGGCGTATCCCTCTTAGGCGACGACTTCGTCTTCACTGGAGACACCTTGTTCGCTGGTTCTATAGGCAGATACGACTTCCCCGACGCCTCTTACAGGGAACTCATGCGCTCAATAAGAGACAAACTAGCCACATTACCCGACCACGTAAGAGTTTATTCTGGGCACGGTCCCTCCACCACCATTGGAGAGGAGAAAAGAAGCAATCCTTTTCTGCAGAACTTTGTTCAGTAATCATTTTGCCCGTCTGTCCTCTTTCCAAGGGTCGGCGGTGTTGCTGTATCCTCTTGATTCCCAGTAACCTAGTTCCTGCGTGGAGGTGAACTTGATTTTCCTCACCCACATGGCACTCTTATAAGCATACTTGTGGGGAACTATGAGACGTAGAGGGCCCCCACGTTCTGGCTTAAGAGGTTCATCTTGGAGTTTATAGGCAAGTAAAACTTCCCTTTCAAATAGGTCTTTTATGGGTAGGGAGGTTGTGTAACCGTCTTCGCACTCGAAGGTCACATACTTGGCGTTGTCTTTTGGTTCAGCCATTTCGACGATTGTTCGAGGAGAGATTCCTTCCCACTTGTTATTCAGCACACTCCATCCTTCAACACAATGAAAATCCAAAGTACTCGCGACGCTGGATAGCTTTAAAATGTCGTTCCAACTAAAAGAAAGAGACTTCTCGACTTCACCATACACAACGAGGTTCCATATTTTCGGATCGAACTGGGGAATAGAACCAATATGACGCAAAGGGCTTTTTTCTATTTCTCTCTGTCTCGGAGGCAGTTTTTTCATCTACGTTACGATCTCCTATTCCAGCCTCGGTTTAAACGGTTCTGATTAGAACTTGATAAATAAACCTTTTTAACTCAGGTTCAGCCAACTTTTAAATTGGAGCAGGGAGGCGAAATAGACGAAGACTAAGACGACTATAGGTTTAGTTCTGTTGCTAGTCGGATCATCATTGTCTCTTCTATCATTTTTCAGCGCAACAAGAGTTGACACTGTTATTGATATTTCTTTTGTCTTAGAGCCTAGAGGAAGGTATGGACCCTACGAGAATGGAACATGTCACCATACAAGAGTGATCAGCAAATCAACTTTAATGGGAGAAATGATAGTTGAAGGTGGAGGCGTCAACTTTACGGCAAATGGGTACAACACACAACACCTAAAAAATGTCTTCATTAATCAAAACTACAGCTTCGCCATAAATCCTGCCGACGACCTATATACGTTTACCTTTGATAATGAGGGCGGCATCCAAAGTTTCGTCAGATTTACATTGAAAGAAAGGTGGATGAGCATTCTTTTGTTAATGCCCTCGTTCGTCGTCCTACTGATTTCTGCCCCCACAGGAATAATTTTGATTATTACAGATTTCCGCAAGAAAGCAAGACTTTAACCGAACCTCAACTTAAGAACCCTTCGAGTCAACACCCTAGAACACTATACATCTAAAATGGCTGGTGTGAATCATGCAAGTTTTGGCGATTCGGACCCAAATCTTCAAGCCCGGAGACGACTTGGTGCCTGTAATTATAGAATCTTTGCGAGAACGTGATATAGAGCTACGAGACGGAGACGTATTGGCTATATCCTCAAAAGCGATATCATCTGTAGAAAACCGCATTGTTTCATTAAGAGAGATTCAGCCGTCTGAAAGAGCAAGAGAGCTGGCAGATAAGTGTTCGTTAGAACCCGAATTTGCTGAATTGGTGTTAAGGGAGTCAGAGAAAATTTTCGGTGGCGTTTACAAATCAATTCTTACATTGAGGAATGGTGTCATCACTGTAAACGCTGGTGTCGACAACAAAAATGCTCCAGCGGGCTATGCGGCTTTGTGGCCGTTAGACTCCCGAAGGAGAGCAGAGGTAATCCGTAAAGAAATCAAAGAACGAACTGGAAAGAGCGTGGGTGTCATGATTGTGGATAGTCAAGTCGTTCCTCTTAGGATGGGTACACGAGGCTTAGCATTAGCAGTGTCTGGTTTCAAACCTGTAGAGGATTGTAGAGGCAGAGAAGACCTGTTCCAGAAAAAACTGGTGATAACCCGTCATTCTGTTGCAGACGACCTCGCATCAGCAGCCCACTTGTTGATGGGAGAGACTGATGAACAAACTCCAGTCGTTCTCATTAGGGACGCACCAGTTGCCTTCACGGAAGTTGCTGATGAGGAAGAAATGAAGATTTCCCCAGAAGACTGCGTATACATGAAATCATTTTATCCACAGCAAGATCATTCATCTAAAATGTAGAAACGTTGGGGTGAAATGATGATAAGAAATGCACTTCTCCGAGACATAGCCGAGATTGAAAAATTCAATGAGTTATGGTTGCAGGAAGAAAGGGACTACAAAAGATACTTGGATGACCCAAATACCATTTTCTTGATTGCTGAAGATAAGAACAAAAGGATGGTTGGCTTCACGAGTGCAACTTACTCTTCTTGGAATAACTCGGTTTGGCTTAACCAAATAGTTGTTCATCTTGATCATCGGAGAAAAGGGATTGCATCTAAACTGTTAGTTGAAGTCAAGAAGTTTGCTGAGAGCAGAAAAGCAAGAGTCATTCTTATAGAATGCGGAATAGAAAACAAAATAGCTCAGTTGTTCTATCTCAAGAATAAGGCCAGGATATGCGGATACAACGACAGATATTATCCCCAAACACAGGACAAAGGAACAGCAATCTTCTTTTCTATTGACTTAGCTTGTTAAAATCAAATTCCTTCCTTTAACGATTTTTTCATTAACCTTTTTGTTGCTAGTTCATTATTGTAACACGCCATACAAAACCATAGACCATCTAGTTTCCGCATACGTGACCCAGGTCTACTTGCACCGCACCTACGACAAACTTTTCGTTTTCCACTTTTAGCTGTCAATTTCTAGTTCATTCCGTAATTCTGTTGATTCATGACTCAACTCTCGCATATAAGTGGAAAGATTATAGATAAATATGAGGATGTTTGTTGTATGAAATGTTACGAGGAAGGTAATAATGCCTGTCTGTCCTAAATGTCATTGCCGGAAGAAGAAATCTCATTATCAATTTCATATTAAATACTGCGTTAAAGCCTAGTAAATAGAGAGCAAGGTTTGTATGACAAAAAAGGCAATCTTGTAGAAGTCGTTTTATGTTTTTCGCGCGCGTGGTAAGTAACGCAATTTCACTTGCATACATGCACCCATAACACATTTAACTCTGCCGCACCAAAAATCTAGTGAAGAAAATTGCCGCGCAAGGGAAAATCTAGGAAGCAAGGGCACAAAGAACGTGCACGCCGTAAACGAAAGAAAAGAAGTGAACGCCCTCCACAATAACTCTTCACTACTCTTTCACGCGCGCACCTTCCGTTTCCCCGATACTTCAAATCCAAAAAAGATAATTTAAATTTTCATATGAAAGCATTCTTCGAATCTCTCTATCATTTCTCGCGCGCGCATAAGGAAGGAAGGAGTTAAAATCAAATGTCACGCGCACGCAACTTTTACCATAACCACAAGTGATAACGCCCAAAAGATAGTGCGGTTCCCAAGTTCCACCCGTATCTTGAAAAATGGGTTTTCAATGGTTATCATAGGATTGAAATCTAACCGAGCCTAAAGCAACGCCCATTCCAAAATCAGAAGGCAAAAGACAAAGTTTCTTCGTGCAGTTGATGATGAAAAACAAATTTTTTCTGCGTTATCAACTAGGCGAGACCTTTAACTTATTTTCTAAACTCATACATTCTTAAAGTCTTCACTAACGGGGTCCCAACAAGAGTCGCAGCTAAAGTGATCAACCCCCTTTCGACGGGGTACAGAAATGTAAGACCCTGCCACGTGGTTCTCCAAAAATCTACACTCGAGTTCACCTGCAAATAAACGGCTTCAAACAAAATGTTTCCAACGACATGACCGAAAAGTGTTGCGGTCAAACATGTTGTTGCAACGCCAAAAACAAGCCTAACAGAGCTTGAAGCCTCATTCATAGCGTTCATGGCTTTAGACTGCACAGGAGAAGCCAAAACAACTAAACCAATCAAGTCAAACCAGAGTACAGCGGGCCAAAGCCAAATAGGCCCAATCATAGGGAAAAACGCGAAAAGAAACAGAAAAGGAGCGTATGTGACCACACACGCCTTCTGTCTCTTAATGGTTAACATGCCTGAACAAAGGGCTGCAGCCGCATGAGGCACGAAACTCAGTGGTCCAAACGGGCCAGTTATCTGAAAAATGGCTTCGGCGATTCCACCTATTGTTATTGCTAAGGCTCCGAGATATGGACCAAGAACCATACCGAACAATGGTGCCATAACAACAGCGGCATTAATCCACTTACCATCTGTACCAATTACCGGGAACAGATTCCAAAGGGAAAAAACCACGTACAAAGCCGCAAAACAAGCTGTCAAAGCCATGTCTCTAGTTGATAGGTAAAAGTTAGGCAATTTCATCCCGTTTGCTCAATGAACCCCTTTCACCACTATTATAACGTTCCTTTAAAGAGGTCCTCTTCTCTTGAGATGTTCAGGTCTTCCGCAGAGAAGGTTCCGTTCAATTCCGCTCGTTGAACGTTTTTGATTATGGCGACTGGGATGCCCTCGTCACCTTGCCCCATCACCAGTTCTGCAGCGCACGCGATCTCATCTGCGATAGCAGCGTTCTTCACCTTCAATACATAGTCGAACAGGTCCTTTTGACCTCGATAGTCCTTGAAGGGATTTATGCCAGCTATTCCAATAGCAAATTCAACTTGTCCTCTTCGAAAGGGACGACTATAAGTGTCACAAATGATCACCGCCACTTTTTTCCCAGTCAGCCTCATAATCTGTGACCTAATTTTCATAGCCGATTGGTCAGGGTCTTCAGGCAAAAGCGCATAAGAGTCTTCTCCAGGAACGTTTGATTTGTCAATTCCCGAGTTTATGCATACTAAACCGCGCCTATTTTCTACAATAAGCGTGTCTTGGGTTGCTTTCACGATTTTCTTCATTTCACTCAGCACTAACTCTACTAACCTGTGGTCTCTTGAAGTAATTCTGGCTATTTCTTCTGCTCTTTCAGAAGGTTTTACACTTCTTAACTGTGTCACTCTACCCTCTGCCTTTGAAACCACCTTCTGAGCGACCACTATAACGTCTCCGTCGTTGATGGGCACGTTCTCTTTCTTTGCAGTTTCAACAATCATTTTTGCCAGGTTGTCTCCAGCCTTTACCAGTGGAAAACTTTCGAGACCTATAACGCTGATTCTCTGCATGTTTACGTCATCGCCGCTTTGTTTTATTAAAGTTCTTGCTACATGTTTCAGCTAAAGGGATTTTCTTGCGAGGTTTCTACGTCTTTCAAGAACACTTATTAGAAGAATCTTCAAGAATTCTGGGATTGCTATGGAAATCAAATTGGATCAGTCAGTCAACCCCTTCAATTTAAGGCATACATTAGAATGTGGTCAAGCATTTCGATGGGAGATTCTTAGTGGTTGGTGGTATGGCGTCGTCAAAGAAAAGGCTGTCAAGATTAGGCAAGTTGGCGACAAACTGCAGTTCCAAAGCTTTCCCGAAAAAGTAAACCCAGACTTCATACAAAACTACTTTCGACTCGACGATGATCTGCCTCTCATACTTTCCGAAATCAACAAAGACGAACACATCAGAAAAGCCACCCAGTATCTTCATGGATTAAGAATAACCCGCCAAGAACCATGGGAATGCCTAATCTCCTACATCTGCGCAACCCACAAAAACATTCCAGCCATAAAAAAGATGATCTATAATCTCTGCAAACAATTTGGAAAAAAAATCGCTTTTGACAGGTACAGTTTTTATACGTTTCCAAAGCCAAGCGACTTGGCAGAGGTTCGTCTAGAGGATCTAAGAAAGTGTAAACTGGGGTTTAGAGCAAAACGAGTTTTGGAAACTTCAAAAATCATAAACGATGGGGAATTAGACTTGGAAGCCTTGAGGCAAGTAGACTATGAGAAAGCTAGACTTAAACTGTTAAGTTTGCCAGGTGTTGGAAACAAAGTAGCAGACTGTGTCCTATTATTTTCTCTGGATAAGCTTCAAGCATTTCCAGTGGACGTTTGGATGAAGAAAATTATCTTGGAGTTCTATCCCAAGTTTTTCAATCATTTGTTCGTTGAGCGTTTCTCCAAAAGAGGCTCTGTTACGGGTCATTACTATCAGAAGTTCAGTGACTTTGGGAAGAAATATTTCGGAGCATATGCAGGGTATGCTCAAGAATATCTGTTTCACTGGAAACGCTTAGAGAGTAATACAAAAGACAGAAAAATAAAAGGTGCACACGTACGCTTTTAGTAGCAGCGCATCCTCCATTGAAGGGCGAGCCAGAGGTAGTATGGAGAGCGTACATGCGCACCCTTGAACCATAAAAGTTCGATGCCTGAACCCATCGGGCTTTCCCTCTTGAAAGTCTTGTTTAATATGGTTAGACGGGTATTTAAGTATATCTTAAGTAATACGAAAGCATACACCTTCTCTAGGCGGTCCACACTATAAATCTAGTCGCACTAGAACATATTCGGAACTCAATTCTTCTTTGACGTAAAATCCTTCCTTCAAATAAAATTCTACTGGTCCAGAGGGGTTGTTTGATGAACCCCTTCTCGCAAACGTTTCAATGGCTTTGAACCCTCTCTTCTTTAGGTCGTTGATTACCTGTTTGAGCAAATGGGTGCCTATTCCCTTTCCGTGCATTGACCTGTTTGGGATGTACAGACAAGAAAGAAAAACCACCCCTTCTCTTGGTTTTCCGAGACGCCTAGCCTCATAGTTTTGGGCTTGAGGAAGACAAGTACAGGGAGCGTACTGAGCATAACCGACGGGTTTGTCCATATAATAAACGATATTGCCGCAGTTTCCAAACTCTGTGAGAGTTTTGAGAAACCAATTCTTTTTCTTTTCTGTGCAGAACTGGAGTTTTTCGTCTGGCTTTATAACTCTTGCTTTTTCAAAATCTTCGGGATACTCCCAGTATATGCAACTTCTGCAACTTTCAGGAATGTCACTCAAGTTTTCAGGTGTGATATCCTTTATTAGGACTTCCATGTAACCGCACCCAAAGGGCTATGGCTTCAGGTTTCCTACAGTAACTCTTTTTCTTTTAACGATTGAAGTGCTGGTTGACCAGCCGTTGTGGTAATTGAGATTGCTTCCGAAATGCAGCGGATCGCTTCTCCATACTCTTTTGAGCGGGTTCTTTCTGTAGCCTCCCACACCTTCATGGTGGCTTGTTCAAAATTTTTTTCTTTAGATACATTGTAGGCGATTTGGGTCTCACCTTGCAGAGCGTTTAAAAACGATAATATAAGTTTCATGGCGCCTTCACCTTCGTTTTCTTTCAAATTTTGGATTCCTTCCAAAAGGCTAACTGCGATTATTAGCTCTGACTTGATCCTTTCTACATAAACAAAGATTGTGATTGCTTTTTTGACATCAAGTGAGGTTTTCTTTTCAGCCATTCTATTCACTTCTGGTTAGTGTATTCTCTGATAGTAGGCTTTCAGTTCCTCAGTTTTTAGGGTAGTACTCCACTTGAGCAGTTTCAAAGCAAGGACGGTGTAAAGTGGATCGCTCTCGTTTGACCAGAACGGGCGCCATCCGCCATCCTTACACTGTGTGTTAATAATCGCCCTCATGATCTCTCTTATTCTTTTGTTATTCAAGTCACAACTGGATTCAATTCTTTTCTCGGTATCTACCAGTGGAGTTAGAAACAAGTGGGTGAGATGGTAAATGTCATTGGTTCTTTTCTCACTATTAGATGCCACGTAATATCCTCTTTCAGCATCCTCTGCAACTTTGTCCAGAAATCTCTCAGTCAATCGCTTACCCTTAAGATAAACTGCATCATTTTCGCCGTAAACCTCTTTCATCAGAAACATAATCCGAGCTGTGGAGTCCGGGTCTGAACCCTCGAACCCACTTCCTTCAAACATGAACCAACCACCGTCTTCCATTTGGCTCTCTCTAAGCCAATTCAACGCCCTCAAGCACGCTTTGTCGCTTCCCAAGCCTACCTTTCGGAGTAGGACAATTACGTCTGCGGTTATCCATGTCACGCTTTTCTCATTAGTGAGCTCCACGATCTCCTTTGGTATGCTCAATTCTGAATTCTCGCTCCAACCACCATTTTCTCTTTGGTGTTTCAAAAGAAAGTTGACGGCTGCTTGGATGGTCAAACGGTCTACTGGTATTCCACATCTCAATAATAGGATTGAAGTTCGACAGGTTTCCTTTACGCCGGCTGTTTTTGGGTCGAGTCTACTTGGAAAACCGCCGTTAGCCATCTGAGTTTTCAGTAGGGTCAAGATAGATTCCTTGGCTTCGCTTGAATCGAGCAAGCCAAGAAATTCCAAGAGGTCTAGTTTTGTTGTCTCGTCGCCTTTTTCCAAGACATACCTGATGGGGTTATACTTCAGTTTCATTATGGTTTCACTTTTGAAGACTTGGTATGCAAATTGAACTTTAAGAATGTATTTAGTCTTTGTTAATGATGCCTTCAAAGAAAAAGAATGGAAGTTGAGTTTTGCGGGTTCAGGTCTATCCTTTGACAACCGAAATGGGAACTAATCTCACTATTTTTGTGGCGATCCCAACTCTATCGCTCACTTCGGCTACTCTATCCACATCCTTGTAGGCTGGATCAGCCTCTTCAGCTAGAACCGAAGCACTTGCGGATCTGACAACGATTCCACGCTGTTCCAAAGCCTTTTTTATGTCTCCGCCCCAGAACCTTCTTTTGGCGGCTGCCCTGCTCATCATACGGCCTGCTCCGTGGGCTGTGGAACCGAATGAAACGTCCATGGCTTTTGAGGTGCCTACCATCACCCATGAGCTGGTTCCCATGCTTCCAGGGATGATTACTGGTTGACCAACCCCTCTGTAATCTGAGGGGATTTCCTTGCGTTCTGGTCCAAAAGATCGGGTTGCGCCCTTTCTGTGAACCCAAACTTTCGTTAATGTTTCGCTCACCTTGTGCTCTTCTACTTTTGCTATGTTGTGGGCCACATCGTATATCAATCTCAGACCAAATTGGTCTGCGGGTTTTTTGAAAACTTGCTCAAAACTCTGTCGTACCCAGTGAGTGATTGCTTGGCGATTTGAGAAGGCGTAATTGACAGCGCACGCCATAGCCTGATAGTAGTCTTGGGCTTCGTTGCTTGTTCCAGGCGCGCAAGCGAGTTCCCGATCTGGCAAAGCGATTTTGTACTTATGGACTGCACGTTCCATGACACGCAGATAGTCGGAGCATATCTGATGCCCGTATCCACGTGATCCACAGTGGATCATGGCGGTGACTTGTCCTTCGTGTTCGATGCCGAAAACCTTCGCAACTCTTGCGTCGTAGATCTTGTCAACCTTTTGGATTTCTAAGAAGTGATTTCCAGAGCCTAGTGTGCCACATTGTGGGAAGCCTCTGTTTTTTGCGCTGGTTGAAACCTTGTCTGGGTTGGCAGCCTCCATGCATCCGTTTTCCTCACAGTGAGTGGCATCCTCTGGCCAGCCTAGTCCCTGGTCTATGACCCACTGAACGCCTTCGGCGGCGAGGCGATCGAGTTCGTGAATTGTTAGGCGTAAGTCTTTGCGGCGGCTACCGAGTCCACACGGAACGTTGTCAAATATGGTGTTGGTGAGTTCGGCTAGTTTGGGTCGAATCTCTTGTTCAGATAGGCTGGTAGATAAGAGACGGACGCCACAGTTGATGTCGTAGCCCACTCCTCCTGGACTCACAACGCCTTCTTCGTAGTCTGTGGCTGCGACTCCGCCGATGGGGAATCCGTATCCCTCGTGCCCGTCTGGTAAGGTGATGGAGTGTTTGTAGATTCCGGGTAAGTGGGCGACATTGGCACATTGCTCAAGGGTTCGATCCGTCTTCATCTTTTCAAGGAGATCTTCATCAGCGAAAACGATGCCCGGCACTCGCATGCCGTGCTTATATTTTTGGGGGATTCGCCAACTGTACTTGTCGATTTTTTCTAAAAGGACCTTTGGCGGGGGTCCACGATATTCTCTTTCTTCACCCATCTTGAGTCACCGTTTTTACGAAGAAAAGGGAGAGAAAGCATATAAACAATTTTGGTGTTTGCACCAAAGATTGCTTTTTAGACAAGATAACAATGTTCTAGATTACTCTCTGCACTCTGTGACAGAAAAATAATTTTGTTCTCCTTCATCATTGAAAATATAATTTAAGCAGTTATTCGATAACGATGGTTGGAGAGAAGAGCATAATTGACTGTTTCAACTAATTGGCAATTGATCAGTTTCGCTTCTGCAGAAATGGCAAAAGGTTGTATTTTTCTTGCCACAACAAAAATGAACTTTCAGCGGCGAGACATTATTTCGTGTGGTATTAACTTTTACTATAGCATGTTCCATGTTTGTGTAGCAATTCTTGCGGTAACCCCTAATGGAGCATTTCTAGAAAAGGGCATAATAGATTGGAAAGATAGGTTTAGTGCACCAAAATATTATTTGCCTTGCTCTCATGGCAGACTAATAAAAGAGATAAGGAAAATCAATTCCGAGTTAGCTAACTTTTTGGAAGAATTGAGAGAGTTAAGAGAATATATTTGCTATGGACCTTACTTTTGTAGCGAAAACATTCCTGCATGGCAACCTAGAATTTATACATGTGAAATTGAAAATGTCAAACAGAAATTAGAGTCGTTTTATTTTCACTTTCCATTCAATGAAATCTCCGAATTATTATGTGACTATTTGAAAGAAGGAATACAAAAGACAGTTTTTTGCATATGGGTCGACCAAATTATGAAAATCTTCAAAGAGTCAATTGAAATTAATGACGTTACCTACGAGGAAAGTAATGGAATTTGGTCAATTATAAGAAAACGGCTGTGCCCCCAATTGGAGAGACTCTCCTAAGCTATCTTTAACCGATTCTGGAGACGCTTTTGGAGTTTACGCCAAAAAATCGTTAAGTTTTTTTGAAGTATTCCATGAACCCCTGAATATTCTGCATTAGTATTCCCCTTCTGAATATTAGATGGTTTTGTAGAAAGTCCGAGACAGCATTGATTTCGGGGTCTCTCATCAGAATTTTCTGGTAGATTTTGTTTGGGTCGTCCTCAGTTTTTATTTCTTCACGAACAACCTCTGCCCATAATTTGAGCCGTTCTTCGTATGCTTCAAGTCTTCTGACAGCATCGTCAACCTGACCAAAGTGCGTGTAATACAGGTTTTTTGGTTTCATTTTGGCTAGTCGATTAATCGAAGCCAGGGTCATTTCTAAATTCAAAGGAGCAGGAGTTGTCGGAACTATCACGTCAAACTTGTTCAGGTATATTCCAGCAGCGTCCCCGAGAAAAATGCCATTGTATCTATTTTCATAGAAACTCAAGTGGTGCGAAGCGTGTCCCAGCGTTTCCATAACCCTTAATTCAACATTCTGACCCAAATCGATTTTCATTCCATCGGTTGCGGTGATAATTCTCTCTCTTGGCACTGGTTTGATTTCTTCGTAAAGTTCGGCTACTTCTCGGAGAACCAGCCTTGCTTGTGTCCACAACTTTTCAGGGTTTATGAGGTGTGGCGCTCCTCTTTCGTGAACCACTAGCTTAGCCTTTGGCAAATGAGGTAGAAGGGTTCCTGCGCCACCAGCATGATCTATGTGAACATGCGAAACAACCACGTAGTCAACCTCTTCGGTTTTCACGCCGATTTTCTTCAACCCACTTAGCAGATTTCCGATGGAAACGGTTGGTCCAGTTTCAATGATCGCAACCTTGTCTCCTTGCAGAACATAGGAGGCGATGGTGTCTTCGATTTCCATAGGCTTTAAGTCTATCAGATACACTGAGTCGTTGAGTTTTCTGGTGTCCATTGATTTTCCCGTTTGAGTAAGGAAATCGTTGTATGGCATTTATAGTTAACGTTAGTGTTTGGGAGTATTTGCTTTGTTTCTTGTCTTGCTTCAAAAGACGACTGGTGCTACGAGAAACGCACACCCATCATAGTCTTTTCCTATCTCTGTGGCTCTGAAAAGAAACGGGTATGGTCTCTTCTTTACAGCAAACGCATGGGCTTCGCCGAAATTGCTTTCCAGGAACTCACACACCACTCCCAACAACTGAATTGAAAGATGGTATCTGAGGTCCAGGTGGCTGACGACTAGTTCCTTAACCTTTCTTCCCTTTTTCTCGCATTCTTTTAGGCACAGTTTGAAGCCCTCGATTGTGATTGGGTCGTATTCTGCGAAAAACTCTTTGTTGCAGTTCTCTTGTGCGATGAGACCTATCACTTTTCTTTCGTCGGTGATGAGGTCCATTCCGTGGAACTTTGAAGTAGCCTTTTGCATTTTTGTTCCGGTCTCCTCCTCAAACTGTTCCGCACAACTGAATATGCTCATATTCTCACCTCGCAGTGTTGATTCGAGTTTGTTCCAGTTTTGGTCAACATCTTTGAGAAACCTTGCGATCTCTAGTCCTTTCTTTGTGAGTTTGTAAACGATCCCATCTTTGACGATCACAGAGTTCTCTAGTAGGAAGTTGAGGTGATAGTTGAAGTTTCCTGTGCTGGTTAGGTGTCTCACGTGTTCCACAGAGTCCAGCAGGTCGGAGTAGGCAGCCTTTCCAGCCTCACTCAAACGTCTGATGATGCTGTTCCGTGTTGGGTCAACAATGATGGAGAACACATCGCTTTTCCTCAAAGGTGTCACCAGCAACATGTAAATGAATGTTGCATTTAGCATTTTTTGACCATAGCATAGTCATCATTCGAACAAAAAACTGCAAGAGAATCATCTTCAGTCATGCAAAGTTTAATTGAACCTCTCAGATAGGCATAACTGTGAAAATGGTGACAGAGATGTTGGTCAGAATCGTTCGAAGATTAGCACTCGAGGAGATAGGCAAGCGCATTGAAGGTTTTGAGAAAAAGTGGGGAATGAGCTTTGACGAGTTTGAGGAATCGTTCTTGAGCAGGAGAATTGACAGAAGTGCGGTTGATGTCTATTATGAGTGGGCAAGTCTCGTCCACGCCTATAGGGGCTACATGGAAGGGGGCGAACTCGATTATACTGTAGAGGAACTACGTGACTTAACCTCTGAAGAACTGGAGCTTTTAACTCCGAAGCGACTGGAACTGCTCTACAGTCTCAGCGGGCAAAGAACAGAATCTATAAACGATTTGGCACGGAAAACCAGAAGAGACGTAAAGAACGTCTATCAAGACCTCCAATTGCTTAGTAAGTTGGGATTCGTTGTCTTCAAGAAGGTTGGCAAAAGAAACATCGTCCCAGAGACACTTATTCAAGAGGTTACGCTTCTAATTCGATAGACTACTTCTTGTCAGTTTCCTTTTCTTAAGTTTTCAAATGTCAAGAATAAATTTCACAGTCACAGTGTTTGGTTTCTTCAGAATCTCCATTTGGTGGTAAGTTATCGCTTTTATTCCCACTTTCTGTGGGTGCTTGTTTGGGTTGAAGGTTTCCCCCCAAAATTTTGCTTTCATTCTCAAACCATCTGAACCCTTTTCTATAGGCAAAATCTCAAAGCAAGAATACAGATTCTCAGTTGTTTCAAATTTGACGATGAGTCCTTCTAACCAGTTGTAAAGAAGCGCATGCTCGTCGTGTCCTTCTACTTCCATCTCATCCTCCACTTTTGGCTCAACCTTCTTGGTGTCGGTCATCGTCTCAAAGGTTGCCAAGGCGGCATTTTCGAAGGCTTCCTCTAAGGTTTTGCCATAAGCCGCCACGTAAACATCAGCCGTGTGCTCTAAAAATTCGAACCGCCTTTTTAAAGACACGTTAATCCCGCTGCATGCCAAATAGTTGATTTGCTAACTTATTGTTTTCTACAACTTTCCACTGCAGGCTACTCATCACTAAACATCTTTGTTGATGACGGATGGATGGTTTGAGTGGTTATGGGTAGGTAATCTTAAACAGTCAATCGATAAATTTACAGAACCCCTCTCGATGAGACGAATTGCATATAAACACTCCATTCACTAACATTACCACTAAAGATTTTAAACCTAACAATTACATCGTGAAAGGGGTTACGAAAGAATGAGAAAAACTACGAGTTTTGTTTTGACTTGTGTACTCACAATCTCTCTTGTGCTGAATTTATGGTTAACCGTTAGCGTGATGAAACTTAACTCAGAAATAGCGTACCTAAAACAGCCTGTGGTTCATTTAATCACTTATGATTGGTGTGTTCTACCCGGTGTTCCAAGTTGGGAGTTTGAGTATGTACAAGTAAATTTCACTCTGTTCAACTCTGGTTACGCAGACGCCGAGTTTACATTATCAATTGATGTCTTGGACCAGACTGGTAACTCATTTTTGTCTGAGCAAATGTTGATTCAGATTAATGCAACAAGTAAACGAGAGTTTAACAATCTGAGGTTCGTGCATGACCTACTTTTTGACTCTGAACATCAAGTGAGAGGAATAGAGTTTTACTGTATTTACTTTTTTGAAAACTCTTTAGGGTACGAATCATCTATCCATTAACTCCACAATTTTTTCTTCACTTTTCTTCCACCATGTTATTTTTGTTAACACTCATTCCATAGATTTTATTGGAAAAAATATTTTCACCTTTGGCAACTGGAATTCGAGTGGAGAAAGTTTAACGATTGACCCTACAACTTCAACAGAAAAACCCAGCACAAAATAGAACAAAGCATATAGAGAAGATACGGGGGATGAGTTCACCAGTAGCGAATACACTGATGTTTATGGTGGTTAAATGGAGCACTGGGACTTAATCGTGATAGGCGCCGGACCAGCCGGCCTCACAGCAGGCATATACGGCGCCCGCAGCGGTCTCAAGACACTGGTCATTGAGGAGAAAACCTCTGGTGGCGCAGCCGCTCTAACTCCCCTCATAGAGAACTACCCTGGCTTCGCCGAAGGCATAAGCGGACAAGACTTAGCCCTAAAAATGGCATCGCACTGCAGAAAATTCGGTGCCGTCATTAATGAGTTAGAGAGGGTTACAAGGCTTAATCTAAAAATTAAAGAGAAACTTGTCGAAACGGACAGAGCAAAATACACGACGTCCGCGGTAATCGTCGCCTCTGGTTGTAGCTATCGAAAGCTTGAAGTGCCCGGCGAAGGAGAGTTTGCTGGAAGAGGAGTAAGCTTCTGCGCAACGTGCGACGGACCCCTTTTCAAAGGGAAAAAAGTTCTGGTTGTAGGAGGTGGAAATACGGCTGTTGTCTCTGCTATATTTCTTGCAAACCTCGCAACCAACGTGAAGTTGGCTCACAGAAAGAACCAACTAAGGGCAGAAGAAGCACTGGTGAAGGATTTGCATGCGCACAAAGTAGAGATTCTGTGGAACACCGAGCTTAAACAAATTAAAGGAGATGTCAAGGTAAAAGGCGCCGTTTTATTTAACAACAAAACAGGTGAAACTGCAGAAATTGATGTCGATGGGGTGTTTGTTCTAGTTGGCGAGGTTCCAAACAGCCAAGTCGCTAAAGAGGCGGGAGTCAAAGTGGATAAAGAAGGCTATATCATCGTTGATGAACGCCAGAGAACAAACATTGAGGGTGTATTTGCTGCAGGCGACATAACCATAAATCCAGTTAAACAAATCGGAACAGCCGTTGGACAAGGGATTGTAGCAGCAGTAGAAGCCTTCGGATACATCAAAAGACCCTACTACTACAAATAACCAACCACACCTACCGGGCGAAATTACTTACTCGATGTCTCTCTTTTCATCAGATATTCATGAATGCTTTTTGCCGCTCTTTTCCCAGCACCCATAGCACTGATAACTGTTGCCTCACCCGTTGCGATATCGCCTCCAGCATAGACTCCTTCTAGGCTCGTTTGGACAGTCTGTTCGTTGATGATGATGGTGCCCCATTTTGTGGTTTCAAGTCCCTTTGTGGTTCTCTGGATTATCGGGTTGGGAGTACGCCCAATAGCGACAATCACGATGTCCACGTTCATGATAAACTCTGAACCTTCAATAGGGACTGGTCTTCTCCTTCCAGATTCATCTGGTTCTCCGAGTTTCATTTCGATGCATTCCATTTCCTTTACCCAGCCTTGTTTGTCGCCAATAAATCTAACAGGAGTCGTTAGAAACTTGAACTTGATCCCTTCTTCTTCAGCGTTTTCAACTGCCTCTTCTCTAGCAGGCATTTCTTCTCTTGATCTACGATAAACTATCCAAACCTCATCAGCGCCCAGTCTAAGCGCTGAACGGGCTGCATCCATCGCCGTGTCGCCGCCGCCAATCACCGCAACTCGTTTGCCAACTCGAATGGGTGTGTCAAACTCTGGAAACCGATAAGACTTCATCAGGTTAACCCGAATCAAAAACTCGTTAGCTGAGTAGATTCCACCCAAGTTTTCGCCGGGTACCTGCAAGAATTGAGGCAAACCAGCACCAGTCGCGATGAAAACAGTGTCAAAACCTTTTTTGAAAAGGTCGTCTATAGTAAATAACCTGCCTATCAAGGCGTCGGTACGTATTTTGACGCCCAACTTTTCGACGTACGCAACTTCTGCTTCAACGATTCGCTTTGGCAACCTAAACTCTGGAATTCCATAGATCAGAACACCGCCTGGCGCGTGAAGTGCCTCAAACACAGCCACCTCATGTCCAAGTTTGGCTAAGTCTGCGGCTGCTGTGAGGCCGGCGGGTCCAGCGCCAATGACCGCAACTTTCTTGCCAGTAGAGTTTGACCCCTGGGAAACCGTGACTTCCTTTTGAAGTTCGATGTCGGCGACGAAGCGTTCGAGCCTTCCTATAGACACTGGTTGTCCCTTAACGCCCATGACACAGGATTTTTGACACTGCTTCTCTTGGGGGCAGACTCGACCGCATATGGCTGGGAGGCTGTTCTTCTCTTTCACCTTTCGTCTGGCTTCAGCGTACATTCTCTCTTTGATTAGCTTGATGAAGGCTGGTATGTCGATTTCTACTGGGCAACCCTTGACGCATGGCGGGTTTGGACAATTTATGCACCTTGAGGCTTCGGCTAATGCTTGTTCTTCCGCATAGCCCAGCGCGACTTCGTTGAAGTTGTGGATTCTGTCCTCTGGCTTCTGTTTGGGCATTGGAACAGCGTGCCATCGGTCTTGAGAAGGTTTTCCACCCTTAGTCTCTGTCAATTTTGATTCCTCTCAGCCTTTCATGAAGTAGCGCTGATAGCCTCTCTTCGGGTAAGTACAACCTCTGCCGTTTTATCAGTTGGTCAAAGTCAACTTGATGCCCATCGAATTCTGGTCCGTCAACGCAAGCAAACTTGGTCTCTCCAGCCACCGACACTCGACAAGCTCCACACATGCCCATACCATCAACCATGATAGGCGTCAACGTAACGATTGTCTTTATGCCCAATGGTTTGGTCATTTCAGAAACGGTCTTTAACATGACCACTGGACCCATTGCTATCACTCGGTCGATTTTCTGCTTATTGAGTAGGTCTTTGAGAAAGCCCAGTCCCTTGTATCCCTTCGAACCGTCGTCTGTGATGACGTAAAACTCGTCACTGAGCTCTTTCATCTCTTTTTCGTAAATCAGTAGGTCTTTGATTCTTGCGCCTATGACTGTGATGAGCTTGTTTCCAGCCTTTCGCAGGGCTGAGACCTGAAAGAAGAGTGGGGCTATCATAACGCCTCCGCCGACGCAGAGAACGGTCCCAAATCTCTGGATTTCGGATGGGTTGCCCAATGGACCGACTATGTTGGGAATTTGATCGCCTTGGTTTAACAGTCCTAATTGGTTAGTTGTTTTGCCCACCTCGTTGAAAACAAGCGTGATTGTGCCTTTTTTGATGTCAGAGTTGGCTAAGTTGATTGGAATCCTTTCGCCTGTTTCGGATACTCTCAGGATCACAAACTGTCCAGGATTAGCCTTAGCGGCTATGTCTGGGGCAGTGACCTCCAGCAGTTTGATTTTAGGAGCAAGTTCCCTTTTTTCGACGATTTTGTACATGGGTCACTGCTTCCTTTCCTTTATTGTCATCGAGGAAGACAACTTTTTGAGGAAGTCTCCCAGTTTCGAGTTGAAGTCACTCACGTAACGCGGAGAAGCGGTGAAAACCTCAAATCTGTCGTCTAGGCGGAGATTGCCCAGAGTCTTTTTCAAGACTGCGGCGTTAAGTTCGGCTGTCTCTCTTCCCTCCTCGAGCTTGCAATCTTTTTGAGCGCATGTCACGGCGAGAACACCGTCAAAGCCTGAGTAAAGCGCCTCGACAACATGAACTGGGTCTAATCCCTGAAAGCACGGAATCTCGAGCAGCATAACGTTCTTTGGCAAAGAACTCGGATTAACCGTGTCTAACGATGAGTACTCTGACCACTGGCAACAGAAAACCAGAACGACTGGCTCCACACCATCAGATTTCAATCTCTTTGCTTCGGCGCCCAAGTCCCTAACCATTTCTGAGATTGGTTCGTATTCGAAACCCTTTAGTTGAATCGCCAAGTGTGGGCAGACTAGGGCACAAGCGCCGCATCCAACACAGCGGTCTAGGTTTATCTCGGGCGTAGCAAACGATTTGGCTTCGATGGCTTCGTAGGGGCATATGAAGGTACACTTGTCGCATCCCACACACTTTTGTGTGTCGTAAACCGCCTTGTTAGAGTTCTTTAGAAAGATCAGCGTGTCGTCTTTGAAGCCGAGTTGGCTGAGAAGGGCTTGTGTCAGAGTGAGTCTTTTGGCGTTCACCTCGCTGCCCTTCTTGAAACGGCAGAACCCTTCTTCGCACTGCATGACAACTATCTTGTCAGCGCCTTGGTTCAGTGTTCTCAGCAAGAACTCGGATGAAACGCGTCCGACACACGGCAGGCGTAAAGAAACAAAGTTTCGGACGCCCTTTTCCCTGAGCATGTTAGTCATTTCGCTTGGAGTGGGGCTGCTTCCTCTGCATGTCAAAACTAAGGTTTTAGACCTTTTCTGTTTCATCAGTTTCTGGGTGTAAGAGATGAGTGAGTCGTCGTCGTAGTAGACTAAATCTATGGCTTCGGCTGGGCAGGCGCTTGAACAGAGTCCGCAGATCTGGCACTTTTCGATGTCTATTTTGATTTCGCCTGTGCTTTCGTCTTTGAAAATGGCTTCGAAGGGGCAAACCGAGCGACAGACGGTGCAACTACTACAAAGATTGTTGTTTATCTCAATCGCAACTGTGTGGCTCTGCGGACTTTGTCCTTTCACTTGTAAGCGTCCTTTTCAGAGCGGTGTGGAGTTTCTCCAAAAAGAAAATATTATGTATAAAGCTTTCGCATGCATACTTGAAACGCAAGTTTCTGATAAGGAGCTGAAGAAAACGAACGGTGAATGGGAGAAGACATAAAACGCCGATGGTACGACTTGGCGCGGTTTCAAGTTCCGCCCCAACCTATACATCTAAAAGATTATGGGAATATACCTCTCTCAAATACAACTTCTATTGTCTTGGAGATGGCAAAGACAAATGCCGCTTTTCTCGTATCGAGATCATAGTTCTTAGCAGCTTCGGCAATATTTGTATAGGCAGTGGCCATCTTCTTTTGAAGCTTTTCTTTGACCTGACTTAGTTCCCAGCTTTCACCAGCTTTGTTTTGAAGCCATTCAAAATAACTCACTGTGACTCCACCAGCATTTGCAAGTATATCGGGCAACACGTAGATGTTCTTATCGATCAAGATTTCGTGAGCAAGATTGGTAGTGGGTCCGTTTGCAAGCTCCAGAATTACTCTAGACTTTATGTCGTTGGCAAGTGCACCTACAATTTGTGTCTCTTTTGCTGCAGGGACTAGAATATCACAAGGGCTCGTCAATAGTTGTTCTATGGTCAGATATTGAAGCCCGTCGTATCCAACCACGGATTGTTCAGTGCTTGCATTTTCTTTAAAGGTCAAGACGTCCTTAGGATTCAGTCCCTCTTGGCAATAAATTCCTCCCTTTGAGTCACAGATTCCTACAATTCTGCATCCATAATCTTCATACAGAATGTTCGCGATGTTATATCCAACGTTCCCAAATCCTTGAACAACGACAGCCGCATCTTTCAAGGAACTTAATCCTTCGATGTGCTTTTGTTTAACAGCCTCTTCTAGAACATATGCAGCACCCTGTGCTGTCGCTTCCTTCCTACCCTTGGAGCCGCCTAAGTTGAGTGGCTTTCCGGTTACGACTGCAAAAGCATATGGAGATTGTGGGTTGAACATTTTATAAGTATCATAAATAATCCCCATCTCTCTTTCACCAGTACCCACATCCGGCGCGGGAACATCGGAATCCGGGCCTATCATGGGAAAAATCTCGTAAGCATACCTTCTTGTCAGTCTCTCAAGCTCTCCGCGTGACATTTTCTTTGGATCACAACAAACGCCTCCCTTTGATCCTCCATAAGGTAAATCAACAACCCGGCATTTCAGTGTCATGTCAAAAGCGAGAGCAGTTATCAAATCCAAGTCTACATCGGGAGAATATCTTATACCTCCTTTAGTAGGCTCATATAATCTACTATGCTGGACTCTGAATCCAGTAAACACTTCTATTGCCCCGTCATCCATACGCACTGGAAATCTCACAGTTAATTGCCTGAATGGCTGTTCTAAGAACTTGACAACTCCTTTTTCAACGGGTTTTATTTCTGCATTTATAAACTGGACCGCCTTTTCAAATTCTAGCTTCGTTCTCTTCAGGAAGTTCAACTCTTCCTTGATTTCACATACCTCACCAGAACTCATCAAGCAGTCATCCTCTGCTAACTTTCTTTATACCCTTAAAGCTTAATGGAACCTCTTCGGAAACTTCAGCAAACGTTATTTCATATACATCTTTTGAGCCGCATTCTTGACATTCCAAAGGTCTGTATCTGCATGTTTGACAGTTTTCCGATTCCAAACCAACTCGAAGACAAATATCCTCAGATCCCTCTTTCTCTGTGATAATCAACCCAACTAGTTCAATCCAAGTGCTACCACAATGAGCACAAGCAACTCTCTTCTTGCTCAACTCTCCCGTTTTCTTCCTGTTTTCAATCTCCTTAATGATCTCAGTTATTGCCAAGCAGCATCACACAATTTAAGTAATTCAAGCGAATATTTATGCCTTCTGTTTGTAAAGCAGGTTCCATTTTCAGACATTGTAAGATAAAATCTCATAGTATGCCCATACTGTCAAATTGGAAGCGAAACCCTTCACGTGTACTCGACATCATAAGATTTTTTATCGAAAACAGTATAATTTAAAAACTCTGAATGCATGATTCTCGAATGAGAGGATATACAAATGACCTCCATGGTAAGAGTTGATGAAATTGACGTAAACATCATCAGGGCTCTTCAAAAAGATGCCCGTGTTAATTTTGCGGATATAGCAAGGGATTGTGGCGTGTCAACAGACACGATAAGCAAACGATTCAGAAAAATGAAGAGAGCCGGTATTATCAGAGGGACAACGATTCTGTTGAACCCCAAAAGCTTCGACTATGATTGCGTTGCAAGCTTATGTGTTGGCGTTAGTTATCCGCACTTGAGGGAGGTTGTTGAATCGATCCAAAGGATACCTGAGATAGTCTTCTGCACCACATCTATGGGCAGACATGACATATTCTGCATCGCTGTTCTTAGGAATATTGGTCGGCTGAGCCAGGTGAAAGATTTGATAAAGGGGCACCCGATGATCAGAGAGGTCACGGCAAGCATCTGGGTTGATGAAATACTGCTATGCCCTGAAAACTTCGAATTTGAACATTTACACAGGTAGTGAGGAGATGGATAAAACTGATTTGTTTATAATTAAAAAAATGACGGAAAATGCTCGTGTATCTTTTAGAAAAATTGCGAAGGAACTTGGAGTTTCACCAGACACTGTAATAAGCAGATACAAGATACTGCAAGAGAAAGGTGTAATCCGAGGATCCACTGTAATAATCAACCCGAAAAAAATCGGCTACTATGGCATGGCCGTATTCATGATAGATGCCTCACCGACACACATCTTGGCAACCGAGGCTACTCCCACTGAATCGTCCCTAATCCTAGAAAAGTTGATTCAAATGCGAAATATAATCTTGGCTACAAAGACTGTTGGAGACCATGACTTATTAGCTATCGGCGTAGCCAGAGATTTTGAACATTTGATTAACATAGGCACTGATATCGCAAAAATACCTGGGGTTAAGGACTTGCAAGTATCCTTCTGGGCTGAGAAAGCAGAGTTGTGCCCTAAATACTTTATAATTTAAACCAAACACAAAGCATGCACGCATGAGTTAATAAGTACCAAAACATAAAGCCCTTCTAATACACGTGAAGTATTGGGTTGTTTGGGGCTGAATGAGATTGGATTTGCTTATAAAGAATGGGCGTGTTGTTGATGGAACTGGAAATCCCTGGTTTAAGGGAGATGTTGGTATAGCGGATGGAAGGATAGTTAAGATAGGGAATTTAGGCGCTGAAGAATCGGCAAGGGTTATTGATGCCAAAGGACTCGTGGTGGCACCTGGCTTCATCGACGTGCACTCCCACTCCGACCTCTCACCACTAATCAACCCCCGCACAGAAAGCAAAGTCAGACAGGGCATAACAATAGAAGTCGTTGGCAACTGCGGAGTATCTGGCGCACCGTTAAATGACTTCTTGAAAGAGGAGTTCATGAAGACGACACCAATTCTGGAAGAAGCTGGACTGGAACTAGACTGGTCCACTATGAGCGAGTATCTGTGTCGTTTGGATGAAAAGAAAATCGCGATAAACATCGTTTCTCTAGTGGGCAACGGAAACGTAAGAGCAGTGGTCATGAACTATGATGCTCGAAAGCCAACAAAAAATGAACTTGAAGAGATGAAAAAGGTTTTGGCGAAGGCTTTGGAAGAAGGCGCCTTCGGGTTGTCTTCGGGGCTGATTTATCCTCCCAGCTGTTACGCTGACACTAGTGAACTGATAGAACTTTGTAAAGTTGTTGCACGGCATGGTGGAATATATACTTCTCACATAAGAGGCGAGGAAGAGAGGCTCATTAACTCGGTGAAAGAAGCAATAAGAATCGGCGAGAAGGCACGAGTGCCAGTAGAAATTTCTCATCACAAGGCTGCAGGTATAGCGAATTGGGGAAAAGTCAAGCGAACTCTTAGAATGATGGAGAAGGCTAGAGAGAAGGGAGTAGACGTTACTTGTGACGTTTATCCTTACTTGGCTGGAAGCACCGGCTTAGACGCTATGCTTCCACCTTATGTCTATGAAGGCGGTGTAGACAAGTTAGTTGAAAAATTGAAGGATGAGAAAACTCGTCAAAGGTTAAGGCAGGAAATGACAGAGGGAATAGGGGGCTGGGCGAGTCACCTGATTGCTGGCGGTTGGGACGCAATCATGATCGCCTACTGCAAGGGGCATCCTGAATTTGAGGGAAAGACCATATTAGAAATCACTCAACAGAAAGGCGTAGACCCGTTTGACTTCGTCTTTGATTTGCTAATAGAAGAAAAAGCGTCGGTATCCATCGTGCATTTCTTGATGTGCGAAAACGATGTGCGCACGGTTTTGAAGCATCCAGTCTCCATGATAGGAAGCGACAGCTCTGCATGGGCACCCTATGGAGTGCTAGCGAAAGGCAAGCCTCACCCAAGGAGTTACGGAACCTTTCCGAGAGTTTTAGGTGAGTATGTTAGGGAAGAAAGGGTGTTAACCCTTGAAAATGCTGTTAGGAAGATGACTTCGTTGCCAGCCCAAAAACTCGGGCTAAAGGACAGAGGTTTGGTTAGAGAAGGGATGTGGGCGGACATCACAATTTTCGACCTTAAAAAGGTGATAGATACGGCTACTTACTCTGAGCCCCATCGATATCCCATAGGAATCGAGTACGTGTTAGTGAATGGAAAAATTGTAATAGACAAGGGTGAGCATACTGGAGAACTACCGGGACAAGCCTTACGTCGAAGTACTTAGTAGTCAGCGGATGTACTGATGAGACTGGACTAAATGTTAGAAATCAGAACAATGTTTTCCAAAGATTTTGGCTTCGCTCGACATCTAACCGAAACAGTGGGATGGAACTACAGCGTAAGCGATTTTGAACGCTTACTATATTATGAGCCAGAAGGCTGCTTTGTAGCAGAACACGACGGTGAACCAGTCGGAATCGTAACCACGACAACTTACGGGAAACTCGCTTGGATGGGTTCCCTAATCGTCTTAGAACATCATCGTGGTAGAGGCGTTGGTTCAGAATTGATGAAACACGCCATTAGCTATCTCGAAACAAAAGGCGTGGACACAATCAGACTAGACGCAGCTCCAAAAGCCATACCACTATACAAGCGACTAGGCTTCAAAGAAGAATACGACTCTCTGAGGTTTATCGGCACTGGACAAAAGATGGCGTATCCAAAAGTAGGCAAAATGGAAAACGAAGATTTGGAAAGTGTTGTCCTTCTGGATGCTCGATTTTTTGGTGCCAACCGCGAGCGAATTTTAAGACGAGTGCATAAGGATTTTCAAGGATTTTGTTCTGTTTCCTTCACAAACCGGAAGCTGACAGGTTATATCATGGCAAAGAGGGGACTTAACGAAATCAAGGTTGGACCTTGGATTTGCGATCCGAAGCATGTGGAAATCGCAGAGGAGTTGTTGAGAGCAGTCTTGAACGAAGGGAATGGAATGAAAGTTTGGGTTGGCGTTCCAAGTGGAAACGAGAAAAGTGTTAAAGTTCTTAGAGAACACGGGTTTGTAGAACAACCAAAAAGCGTAAGGATGTATCGTGGGAAACGTGACTACGTAGGATTGATTAAGGGAGTTTTTGGGATAGGGTCTCCTGAAAAGGGGTGATCTCGCATTCACTCTTGATTTAACGGTCTGATGGCGTGTATTTCCTTAAAGCCTGTTTCCTCCGAATTTGCAAGCTTTTTGGCATTCCATACACATCAGATGCGAATTCCTTGTTAGAGTTGGCTCGTAACGGTTCAGAATCTTTTCTAAGTCAGAGTTAGGTATCTGGTCTAACAGGTGAATTCCCACCAAGCATTTTTCTGAATCCACCTTGTAAGGTGTTAAAGCGTTCACAGGACACGCCTCAATACAGCTTTCACAGTTCCCACATAAATCATCTACAAAGGGTTTGTCCGCCACCATTTTAGCGTTTGTCAAAACCGCACCTAAACGAATCCAAGGACCAAAATTGGGATTGATTATGAGAGAGTTTTTTCCGAAGGCTCCGAAACCGGCGAGTTGTGCCAACCGTTTATATGGGAGCTTGGGTGGAGAGGCGATGGCTTTGTAATCGTTCTTCTCCAAACAGAAGGTGACTTCTCGGGTTATGGTTGATAATGGGAAGTAGCCTGGATAGACCCACTTATCTTCTTTGCGAAGGGCGATTTCCTGAATGTCATCCCAAACGTGACAACCTAACACAACCACGGATTTGGCATCCTCCATAATTTCAGTTGTCTTTTGGGTGTATTCTTGAATCTTCCAGCCAACCCACTGTTTTGGAAAAGCATCTATGTCTTGAGTGGACACAACGCCGACTAGATCCGCACCAACCCTTAACGCAGTTTCCTTTACTTCCGTTGTGAGTTTCTTTGCATCCAATTTAGCCACCAACTTTTGTGTGTCTTTAATGTCTGACCCAAAAATTAAGGTAACTGATTCTACGTGTTCTACAAGGCGGACGGGCTGTTCTAAACTCTATTTTTAAATGATACAGCAACCAAGTTGAGTAAGAACGTGTGTATGGAAAAAAGCAACTGAAACAGCATGTATGCAGGATGGATAAGCGGTGAGATTCCCACTACAAACTATAAGGCTGAGGTCTGTGGTTGTGGCGATAGTCTGCGGGCTTCTTTTGTCGTTAGCCACAGGACTTTTTGAGAACCCACCCAAAGAAGCCAGCATAATGAGATTCAAATATTATGGCCACCCTCTGGCTTGGCGAGTGACTGACATCTTTGGACCAACCGCGTATAGGTTCGATAGCTTGGCTATGGATGCCGCGTTTTGGATCATCATTTCTTTCTTTGCGGTGGTCCTTCTAGAGAAGATGCTGAAGTTAAGGGTTGGCTTCAAGTATGAGACGTTCCTGTTGCCCCTAGTTTTGTTTGTTCCTTTGGGTCTTGTCATGGATTTTTTTCATGAGTTTGGTCATGTGATGTGGGGAGTTGCTGCTGGAGGGAGGCTTACCTTTATGAAAGTGGCTTTTTTCGAGATATATCCTCGGTTTGCTGTAACTCCACAATTTGATTTAGGATATGTCCAAGTCATTTGGAATACGCCCGACCCTCCAGCGTTTGAATATGGTCTCTTCGTTATAAGCGGTTCATTAACCACCAATATCATTGCATGGATGTTAGCCCTAATTCTTCTAAAAAAGAGTCTCGGATTCAAGACAAAAGTTACACTCAAGATTTTGGGCATTTTTGGCATCCTCGATCTTCCCTTCTATGTTCTTTTCCCTCAGATAGGCTTCCGTCATTGGATCTTTTTGGGCGGATGCCAACCTGAACCCCTCATAGGAGCAAGAACGATGGGTATACCGGATTCAGCGTTTTACATCGTGGTTGCTCTCACAACTCTTGGACTAATCTTCCTCTACTTCAAACCATTCTGGGAGAAGGCTTGGAAGCGGACAAAGACCTTTTTAGGAATGGCTCAGTTTGAGCAAGAAGAGGGCTTCTAAAATCAGACCGAGAAGAGGTCTTTTTGCTGTTCCAACCATTCGCTAGGCTACTAGAAATGCACGTAATCTTTATTTTAAACCACTTGGAATTTCCAAAGTCGCTTTTAGATTATTTTGGCGCCGGGAATGGGATTTGAACCCATGCGGTCCAACGGACCACAGGCTCTCCAGCATGGTCTCAAGGCCTGCGCATTATCCACTCTGCCAACGGGATGTGAAATTCTACTTCCACCGTAATCCCGGCTTGTTGTCCCGGCACCATCAGTCTATCTAATCTATCTTTATTAAAACGTTACTCGAAGAGACTAGATGAAATCTTCTCTTGGTTAAACACTTAAATCGGTTATTTATAACAGTGGTTGAGTGTAAAGGAAGTTAAAACAACAGTGAAGTGCCAACACTGCGACAAAGACGTCGTTCTACCTTTCAAATGTCCATTCTGCAACCAACAATTCTGCCCAGAACACAGGTTGCCAGAGAATCATGAGTGCCCAGAATACTGGCGGGCGAAAATCCCACGTCAAGAGCTGCCAGTTCCAGTCTTAATCGAGAGGAAACCTTACGAATACACAACTACTTATACGCCTAAACCAGTGACGAGGACTTTTTGGTTCAGCCCAAAAGAGTTGAAGCACCTCACCATTGGAACACTGTTGGTTGCAGCTGTTGGGCTATCTGTTGGGCTGTCCTATGTCTTACAAAAAACGCCTCAACCACAAATCTTGGCAGGAATAACGATAGCTTTTACACTCGCATTTTTGCTCCACGAACTCAGCCACAAAATCCAAGCACAACACCTTGGGTTGTGGGCGGAATTTCGAATAACCATGCTTGGTGCCCTTATCACTCTAATCTCAGTTTTCCTGCCCTTCTTCAAGATAATCTCGCCTGGTGCCGTCATGATCGCAGGACCAGTGAGCAGAGAGGTTGCTGGAAAAATCGCTGTCGCTGGACCATTGACAAACGTTGTCCTCTCGAGCGTGCTTTTGTCCATCTACTTTTATTCACCTTGGCCTCTCTCTGAAATTCTGATATGGGGTGCCGCCTTCAACGCTTGGATTGCCCTTTTCAACTTGTTGCCTTTCGGTGTGATGGACGGGTTGAAGGTTTACTGGTGGAACAAAATAGTTTGGTGTGTTGCTTTTGTCGTGTCCGGTGCCTTAACCGTTGTGACCTACATATTCCTCTGAATTTTTATCTGATGAACCAAAAACGAGAAAGTCGGAAAGGGTTTCGGTAGTTTTGAGTTGATTAAACCTCGGTTACTCGAAGACTTTTAATTATTGGTTGTTTGACTGAGGGTGGAGGGAGCATGAGGTCATTGGGGAGTCGCTCCCTCCTGTGGCGGTATATGGTTCTCCTTTCTCTTTCAGCGTGTTTTAGACATTGAAATGAAGGGGTGGATGTCTAATGAACTTTGTGGAGAATTCTTCTAGAAGATTTGGGGACATTATTAAAGAAAATGCGCTCGCATAATCAAGCCCTATTAATCACACTTAGCCAGCTAAAGAAGTTCTATGCTTACGTAAACTTCCTCTGGAACACGAATCCTCATGATCCGCCGCATCGCACGCTCTTCAGCGTCGATGTCGATGAGCCGTTTGTGAATGCGCATCTCCCACTTGTCCCAAGTGGCGGTTCCTTCGCCACACGGAGTCTTTCGAACCGGCACACGAAGCCTCTTCGTGGGAAGCGGAATCGGGCCAGTCATCTTGACACCTGTTCTGTCGGCGATGGTCTTCAGTTCTACGCACACCTCTTCAAGTTTTTTGAAGTCTGTGCTCGTCAGTCGAATTCGTGCTTTTCTTGCCATAGTCGCGGCTTCTCCTTCACGGCTTGTTCTTATCCACTAACAGATGTTTTAAATACTTTTTGCTCATTGTTGAGCGCTGTTAGGATTAAGAGGAGGAAGAAGATGTTTGCGGACTAGGGGTCTGTTTTTCCGAAGTTTCTGGCTACCACGTAGATGTCGCGCATGTCGACTTTCCCGTCGTCGTTTATGTCTGCGTTTGGGTTCCATCTCGGATGGTCTGGGTAGGAGCCGAAGGCTTTAGCGACTAGATAGATGTCTCTCATGTCAACTTTGCCGTCTGGATAGCCGTCAAGCCCAGTTATGTCACCAACCATGGCTACTACGACCCAGCCGTCTGTACGGGTGTTGTCTGTTGTGTCTGTTTCGCCTATCACGGGCTCTGCGTGGGCTGTTATGGTGTAGTTGCCCTTAGCCACGCCTGTGGTGTTCCAAGCGAAGGCGAGGGTTGTAGAGTTTCCGCTTGGCAGGGTTGTGGTGGTGTAGTTTTTTCCGTCTGGCAGAGTGATAGCGGTCTCGTCGTAAAAGACAGAAACATTAAAGGTTTCTGTGAAGCTGCCATAATTTTTAGTGGTTACAGTGATGGATAGGGAGTATCCCTGTCCCACAACAGTTTTGGAAGGAGCAACTTCCTTGATGGCAACATCATGCCCTAATGTTAATATAGTGATCATGTTGTCTGCTGCCTTAGTGTTGTCTGTTGTGTCTGTTTCGTCTGGAACCGCGCTGGCTTTGGCTGATATTGTGTAGTCTCCCTTGCTGACTCCCGTTGTATCCCATGTAAAGGTAAGAACGGTGCACTCTTCCGGGTCCAAGGATACTGATTGTGTTTCGATGACTTCAAAGTTGTAGCAAGCAGTGACATTGAAGTTCTCTGCATAGCCACCTTGGTTCTCAACGGTTGCGTTGATTTGTACAGATTGGCCAGGAATCACCGTGGTATGTGAGGCAATTACGTTAATGACGGCTACATCGTGGGCAGGGGTGAAATATCCGTAGCCATCGGTTGATTGGTGAATGATCGGTTGTTCAAGTGAGTTGAGGAGTGTTGTATTGTGGAGGTCTAGAATGGATTCTCCTACTCCCTCTACGTAGAACTTAACAACTGCCAGTGTTCCGTTTCCGCTTACTCCTGGTACATTACCCAAAAGTGTGCAATCAACAAGCACGTAGCCTGCAGTGTTATTTATTTTGGGAGCAAAGAAGGTCTCACCACCGTTTTTGAGGAAGGTTCCCTCCGTAACGTCAACGGCGTCTATTAGAGTTGAGTTCCAGCTCAATTTAAATTCCCAAGCGTAGAGGTCTGAAACGCTTGAGATATTTACGTTTATGCTGAAGTTTTGTCCTATGCTAGTTGTGACCATTGAAGGAACCACACTTACTGTTGTGACTGTAATTGACTGAGCAAGAAATACTGAAACTGATATGATGAATATAACCAAAAATACGAGCAATAAAGTACATAACGAGAAGAAAGAGTAGGTATCATAGGAATTTTTTCTCATCTCCCTTCTCCTCAGTGATAATTGATTATTGTTCTCGTCATTAATTTACATTATTACAAAAAAAGGAAAAGGGAGGGTTTGTGTCTATCCTTCTATGTTGGCTGCAAGTGTTGTTAAGTCGCCTATGTCTATTTCATTGTTGAAGTTAAAGTCCATGTGATGAGTTTCCTCGGTAAACCATACACCGGGTACGGCACGGTATCTTTTGGCTACTTTCACGAGGTCTATCAAGTCGACTTTGTCATCGCCGTTTAGGTCGCATATCTTTATCTCTATGTGTCTTATGTCGAAGGCTTTTACAAGACCCTTAAGCAAGGGTATACCCTCTATGCTGAGTTCAAAGTGTGGTCGAGGGGTCAAGAAGACACGCAGTTCCCCTGGTGCCTCTGTAAGTAGTCGTTCAATTGTGCGCGTAACGGTTACGCTTATGATTTTGCCCATCTCGTCTTTGATTACTGTGATGTCCGTTGTTATCTTAACGACGTTCCATAGACCTGATACGTAAAAGTCGTACCCTAGATAGTTCAGAGCTACGTCTTTAAGATTGACCAATTTAGCGGCATAGCAAACAACCGTGCCATTCTCTGGAGGTTTTGTACAATTGAGCCTTGGGGGATCATAACACCAAATTGCATGCACTCTTGCCCATTCATGATAGGTGCCGTTCTTATCTACCATTCCAGCATGCGCATCGACAAAGCCGAAGACAGGATCTTCGCCCCAGTGAGTAATTATACCGCGCATCCGCACCCATGTCCCTTCTGATTGAATGTCTGCGCCAGCAAGGTTTGCCATGAAACTGCCCATAACTAGCACTGCAAACAGGATAATTGGTATAGTTTTTCTCATATTCTTTCGCTCCAATTTTCTGAGAATTCTATGTTAAATGCCAAATAAAAGGATTTCTGAACCGTTTTTCGGTTCATAATCCGCAAAAGTGTTTGTTTTCGTTCACTACTGTTCATTTTCGTTTATTTTGTACTTTTCAACGAAGTTTCAGCCTATTTACCTAATCGAACCTGCTAATCACTGGTCATTCTTATCCCGTCATGGGCTTTGAAAGTAGGAAGCAAACATGAAATCTTGTTTCATTGACATGAAGAGAAGTTGCTCAAAAACGTTTTTCTGATATTATAATTCTTAAATATCGACTAATTACATTCTTTAGCTGAAGACCAGAATGAAAGTTCATGTTCTAGTGGTTATGGTTTCCTTCACATTGTGTCTAATTCCCTACGGAAAAGTATACAGCCAAAACCAGATTGAGTATAGAATTCAAATTGACAGCGACGGATCAGCTACGTGGGTTATACGAACAATAGGCACTGAAGTCTTAGTCAATTTTTCGGAGTTTGAAAACAAAGTTACTTCACTGGTGGAGACCGCAAAAGCTGAAACTGGAAGAGACATGGTTGCCGTCAGAGACTCATTTTCAATGACTTTTAACTACTCCGGATCTTACAGTGTAGTTGAATACAGGTTCTGCTGGAAAAATTTCAGCAAGGTCGAAGACATGAAAATTATAATTGGTGATGTGTTTCAGAGCGAAAACTTTTTTCCTCAACTTTATGGCGACGGTGAAGTCTATATAACATATCCCTCAGAATACATCATCGAAACGGTTTCGCCCCCGCCATATGAACGGGACGATTTCCATCAAACACTTAGATGGTTGGGGACTAACGACTTTACTAATGAACTGCCAGTTATCGTACTACGCGAGAAATCCGTAACTCCAGGGTTTTTTGAGAACTTGCGAGAAAATGCAATTGTAATCGCCGGTTTGTTGACAGCGGCTGCTGGGTCATCCATAGGGTTCTACGTATTTAGGCATTACCGAAAGAAAGAAAAAGAAATTGTGAAAATACCTGAACTTCCGACTCCTCTGGGAATAGAAAGTGCCGAAGACAAAATTGTGAAATTGCTTAAATCTTCTGGTGGTAGCTTATATCAATCTGCAATTACCGACCAATGCAAATTTTCGAAAGCCAAAACCAGTCAGCTTCTTGCAGTTTTGGAGAATAGAGGGATAGTTAGCAGGTACAAGAAAGGGAGAGATAAAATAGTAACTCTTGTGGAAAGAGACAAGAAGTGAACCAAATGAGCCGCAAACATTTTGTAACGTCACAGATTAAATTAGTTCTTTTCTTGGCTTCAGTTTTGCTGATGCATTTCCTTATCCATGCTTATGCACGTGCAGTGTTTATTGTTCAAGCGGCTCCTGAAACTATTGTAAAAGTAGCGCCGTATTCCACTTCTACTTACGTAGGTGAAACGTTCACTATTAACATAACAGTGATTGGGGTCCAAAATCTGTATGGTGTTGAAGTCACCCTTTGTTGGAATGCATCGATTCTAGAAGTTGTAGGCTTAGACCTTCGCTTAGGTCTTGAATCCCACCCAGATGGGGTTCTTCATGAGCTTCCATTTGCACCTATCTTTGTCGCGGAAAACAACGTGATTCAAGAACAAGGAAAATATCGTCTTGCGGCCACATCCGTAGCTTCTGCACCTTCTTTTAATGGTAGCGGAAACATCGTTAGACTTACCTTTAACGTGACCGATATTAGGAATTCCAAACTCGATTTAGAAACACAACTTTATGACTATCCCCCACCAGATAGGGAACCACGTATATCATGGCCGATCGACCACACAACAATTGATGGTTCTTTTGAGGTAGTTCCAGAATTTCCAAATATCATCATCATACTGTTCTTGTTTATGGTTCTCACAATTTTTGCCATTATCTTTTCAAAGAAGATTTCCAGAAAAATTGGTCCACGGCTTTTTGATTCCTCTCTTTCAAACAAAATTTATTAGAATAACTAACAAAGTCTACTCGGTATGCAGGTTAGTTAAAATGAATAAGAGAACTATAATATTTATTTCCTTGTCCATCTCCATTATTTTGGCAATAACGCTTGCTTATATAATCATGAAAAGGTTTACTCCAGTAGTATTATATGTGGAACCTCAGACAATTCAAGGAGCCATAGGTCAAAATTTTACAATCAACATAAACATTTCAAATGTTATCGATTTGTATGGATGGAGTTTCAAGTTAAGTTGGGAAACCACAATTTTAGAAGTAGTAAACGTTACTGAAGGCGCTTTCCTAAGAAGCGGAGGCGACACTTTCTTTATTCCCAAAATAAATAACACTGCAGGTCACATCACAGCAGACTGCACACTTTTGGGTAATGTACCAGGAGTAAGCGGAAACGGATTACTAGCAACGATAGAATTTCATGTTAAGGATGGCGGAGCTTGTGATTTGATTCTCTATGAGACTATGCTGATAAATTCAGCTGAGCAATCTGTAGTTCATACAGTCGTTAACGGCTACTTTAACTCAGTTTCCTAGAGTTGATAGGAATGCATACGCAAAAAACGTTCCATTAAATCACATGTTCCATGCTAAGCAAATTCTCTGCGGTTGATGATGATGAAAACAAAATTTTTCTGTGCGCCCAAACCTTCACTCTTCCCCCTCTATAGAGGGATTAAGAAGAGGAAGGAGATGTTTGTGAATTATGGGTCGGTTTTTCCGAAGTTTCTCGCTACCACGTAGATGTCGCGCATGTCGACTTTCCCGTCGTTGTTTATGTCTGCGTTTGGGTTCCATCTCGGATGGCTGGGGTAGGAGCCGAAGGCTCTAGCGACTAGATAGACGTCTCTCATGTCGACTTTGCCTTCTGGAACGCCTTCTGGACCTGTTAGGTCGCCTAGCATAGCTATTATTATCCAGCCGTCTGTGTGGGTGTTGTCTGTTGTGTCTGTTTCGCCTGGGACTGGATGGGCGTATGCGGTTATGGCGTAGTTGCCCTTGGCAAAGCCAGAAGTGTTCCATGTGATTGTTATGGTTTTTTGTGTTGCGCTTGTTAGGGATACGCCTGTGATTGTTGTGATTGGTGTTGTGTTTGCGTAGGTTGTTATGTTTGTTGTTTCTGTGTAGGCGCCTGCGTTTTCGATCGTCACGTTTATGTTTACTGAGTATCCTTGTGCAACGACTGTTTTGTGTGGTTTTATGTTTATGGTGGATGTGTCGTGGGTTGCTGTTCTTGCGGTGATTGTTGATTTGTATGGTGGTGTGGGCGTTACAGTGAATTTTGTTGTGTATGTGTATGTTTTTCCTTCGGGGTCTGTTGCGTTGGCTGTGAGTATGTATTCTCCGGGTGGGGTGAGGTGGCCTGTGTATGGTGTTTCTTCTTCAATTTCTAATGGGGGAATGTCGTCGTCAAAGTCTAAATCTGGACCAGGCCCCGGGGCGCAAATTTTATGGACTGTTCTTCCTCCACGCCTAACAGTCAAGTCGAGGGTGAGCGTTTTGTTTCCCATGTTTCTGAAGCCAACAGTCATGGGTTCGCCAAAATTGTAGCTTGACTTAGCTGTGAAAACCCAGGCGTCGGGGCTAAGTATGTAGAAGGGTCTCTGCTTTGTGAAGTTGAGCGTGTACAGGCGGAACCAATACTTTCCTGGAATATTCACTAAACTTCCATTCAGGATCGTCTGGTTCCAAGTCCAACTGATGTTTTGACCGGGGGCTATGGGCGTTATAACTTGATAGGCTAACGGTTTATAGACCATGTTTCCATAAGGATCTGCGATCTCCCATGGAGCAGTGTTTGGCAAGTAAACAGTAAAGTTAAAGATGTTCTTGAACACGACTGTGACATTTTCGCCAAAGTTGACGCATTCTACTTCTGTACATGGGGGTCTCTTTATGGTCAACATTGAGCAAGGATCAACTTGGCAAGTCCAATGCGATCGATAGTGGTTTGTTTCCGGATCTCCAAATAGGTGATATGTCAAAAGGGTGTGCATAGCTTCGTCAGAAGGATTGTTTAGACTTGCTTGTGAAAATGCAAATAATTTAGCCTCATTTAAGGCGATCCCAGTCCTCCAAGAAGTGGTGTATGCGTTCCAGAATACATAGTCAAAGTGGTCTTTGGCGAACCCCCAGCTTTCTCGAACGCAGCCGATGTACGATGAGGCTTTACCAGTGACTAGAAAGGCTTCTGCTAGGCAGTGTGTCCACCATGAAACTGGGTACTGCTCGGGGTTTAGATCGAAATGAGCTGTATCGCATGAAAAAGCAAAGACTACAGGAAAGTGTGTAGTTTGAATAAGGTTATTCTGAACTTGGTCCGCGCCAAAACCTCTTGAATGATCATGATTAGGGACGTCGCATTCAACATTGTACAAATCAAAATAAGCTTCACGCGTATCTTTAATGTATGGATAACATCCATGCCCAGCAAGATGCACTGCGTCGATTCCCTGGTTAAATTCATTAAACTCATTTACGAACCGATCGATATCAGGGTCACCGCATGGAGGTTGTGTTGAAGTCTCCCAGCACCAATGGCTAGGTCCCAGCTTTTTATTGAATAGCGACTTTAAGTCACTACAGTAAGCTTCAAAGTTCCAATACGTGTTGGAACAAGTAGTATAGTGAGTTGGTCTCTCGAATGGAACGATCGCAGAGCCGCGTGGACAGAACTGCCCCCAAGTGTTCTCGTATGCTTTTATCCTCTGAACCATAGTGTTTGCCTCTGTGCTCGAATCCGCGGGAAGCCTACCAACAGCCGCATCCGGTTGAAAATCGATGCTACCCCATTCATTGGAGTCCGCATACCAGCAGTTATTATTCGGGTCCCATGTATCTAGTGGGTCCACGCATGCGTAGTAGTAGTCGCATGGGGTAGCTGCATCGTCAGGTGGAATCCATGGTTTACTGTTCTTCGCGTATAGAGTTGGAACCGAAATATCCGTGTATAGTTGAATACGGTGAACCATGTCGTTTGTAGCCCATGCATCCCACGGACCTGTAAAGCCCCAACGTCTATAGAAGTGGCCTGGTTGATAGTCATTGGCCAAACAGACCTCCCAGTAATTATTAGGGTCTATGGAGGACTCATAGAGTACAAGGTAGTAGGTTTTGGTGTTATCAAGCTCTACATGGTCGAGGTGTCTGCAAATCCAAGTCCATGAGGTTCCTACTTCCGTATGGTCAATCGCAAAGTCAGCTTTATTTGGTCCATCTAATCCCTCTCTTATTAACACTTTTAGCAAGTATGGGCTTCCAACCCTCCTAAGCCTGAGTGAAACTGCCACTACTCCTCTAATTTCAGTGGGTAGCGCTTGTGCGCAATAATAATGATCTGTATCTGTTCCCAACGGAAAAGCTTGCAAGGGCCAATCGGGCGATTCAGACACTCCAGTCATACTTACATCTCCAAGCAAGATCACAAACTGTGTGCCATGTGACGATACATAATCATATATGAACTGTCGTATCCTATCTGGAATGCTGCCAGAGAGTCCGGTTATCACGGTGCTTACCGTCTCTACTTTAGTGTTTGAACGCTGATAGGGCCTATCGTTTGTCTTCCAATTCGCAAGGTCTAGGGCTTGAGAATAGAAATCGTCTGCGCTAATAATTAATATTGGAAACTGGTTAGTATTGTATGGCCTAGAGTGCCATTTTTTTCCCTCATAGTAATTTGAGATAAATCTTCTTAGGGTTGACTCAAATGGGCTTGTCTCTGGTGGAATTCGTCCGTTGAAAGCGCCTTTCAGCGGTATTGAGCCCTTAATCTTGTAAAGGTAAACTGTTCTACTCGATGGAATATACCTTACTGGATGCAAATCAACATTGAATGTTTTGAATCCATATAGAGACCCGTTGCGAGGCTGTGAAACCCATCCTGCTGGATAGAGATCAGTTGAGCTATAAACTGCTGTATTCATCACGTACTTTGGAGGTTCTATTGGAACCTCATAGGTTTCAACAGGTACTATTAACGTGTCTTCAATTACACCCACGCATTCAACTTCAGGATCTGGGGGTGGAATCGGCTCTGGCTCCATGTCCGGCGGAATAGCACAACACAGCTTGATCACCGGGATTTTCGGCTCGCTAACATTCGTCGTGTATCCTATCATTGGGTCGCTTGGAATGCCATAATCAGCCTCCTCATAATAGCTTTTAGGCGGTAGATCTATCTGATCAAAAACTGTCTCATTCGCTTCAAGTTTTGAGCGGTAGAAGCCTGTAGGAGAAATCTCATACCTTATCCTTCCAGTCTGGGTTGCAGGGTCATACTCTAGCGGAAACACCTTGATGTAACTTTGAACGAGTGGAAGTCGGTCAATATTGCTTCCACCATATATGAAATACTCATTCCCATCCGATATTCCATCGCCGTCAAAGTCCGTCAGGTTCAAAGCGTCACCCCAGTAGTTACCGCCAACAAAAGGTTGACCAAGAATGTTCATTTCCTGCCTCTTAATCGCTCCAAACTCGTATAGCTTACGAACCTCCTTCGAGTCTAAAGCCCTATTATATATGCAAACGTCATCTATAGTGCCAGTGAAATAGTTCCAAACTTTGCCCCCAATGTAGAGAGGTGTGTTAAAGTTCCTTATCTGACCAGTAAACGATTTGCTTTGTTTAAGTTGGTCGTCAACGTACAAGCTTATTCTGCTTCCATCGTAAGTGAAAGTGAAAAAGTGAAATGTTGTATAATCTGGTATAGGTACAGCTAAATATTCCCTGCCACCAGCTGTATTATAGATCCAAGACTGATAAACCCCCCAATACCTTGTCAGCATCTCCCAACTCCTTCCACTCTCAGACGTATTTTGTGATTTACTTATCATATGTTGGACATCAACAGCTGAGGCATTTTTCACTAGAACCCACATGCTGACGGTGATTTCTAAGGAAGGTTTAAGACTATAAGAATCTGAAACTTCAACATAATCATTAATTCCGTCAAAACTTAATGCTTTCCCATATTTCCCAGTGGTCCATGTTGCTCCATATATTGTTCCATGATTCCCATTACCGCTCAAGTCATGGGCAGTGGTGCCCGATCCCTCGTCAAGGCTCCAATAGCCCACAAGAGACTCGTCTAAAACATTCCATGCGTTGGCTCCGTTATCCCAAGCATTATTGGTATTGTTAAGGAAGTTATCGTAGATTACGTTACTGTAGGATGCTTCAAGACCCATTCCGTCGGTGTTTGAAATTATACTATTAGAAGTTATAGTATTATTGTATGACTCACGTAGCCATATTCCTCTAACGTTATTTGTGATGAGGTTGTTTGAAACCAAGGTATGGTTAGTCCACCAATCTAGCAATATGCCATAACCAACGAATTTTCTCACAAAATTGTTTTCAATTTTGTTATATTCAACTGCATGAACTCCCGCAGCCATAACCCAACTTAAGTGTATGCCGCAAACAGTGGTGATAGAGTCCCCTTCAATGAAGTTCCTTTCCACTATGTTGTAGTTTGAGGCATTCGTTATCTTCACACCGATATAATTGCGCACAAAACAGTTGCCTACTATCCTATTATGCCAGCTTAAATCGCTAACAGTAATACCTTCCTCCCTACAGTCCAGCGTACAATTTGATACGACGTTCCAGCTTGAGTCCCTAATGTCAATTCCCATTCCGGGACCACTGATAACGTTGTTCCAAAGGTTACAGTTGCCAACACCCTTAATCAGAACAGCGAAGTATCCACTTCCCAAAGCAGGGGTTACAATCGTGAAGCCAGTGATGTTCACCGCAACATCGAGGATATCTATGTCATCATCAAGGTCTGCTGGAGGAATTATCCGGCAAACTTCTGGACCAGCCCCAATGATGTTCAAAGACTTGTTAACATCAACGAACTCTGTATAGTTGCCAGGATCACAAACAAGCGTATGACCATCCAACGTTTCTGGAGCATCTATTGCAGCCTGAATGGCAGTGTAGTTTAAACCAGTGTTAATGTTACGAACAAGAGGCGACATACCAGAAACCCTGTAGAACGGCAAAGACCAATTACACGCAAACACGCTCGTTATCAATATCGCAAGCGTCATCATTACTGAAACAATTCTCTTTTCCAATTTTCTATTCTCCTCTCTCCTTTTTCCTTTCTATAAAATTCTCTTATTCCAAAAAATAGACTAGAATTTCTCCCTTAAATCTTTTGCGGATTTCTACAACATCTTTAAAATCAGACAGCTAAAATCAAAATTCCCTTCACAATTGATAATGAAAACAAAAATCCTTCAACGTTATCGCTCAGAGAGAGACAACTCCAAACCAGAACAACAAAGCCCCTCCTAGACCTAGGTACACCCGTCTCTGTCTCTACCCTCCCCCCTCTATACTAGACCTCTCATACACGCACACACACGAACCACACTTTATCGAAAACCACCATACTCCAAAACCGAAAATAATTACTAAAGAAAATTATAGAGCAATATCAAACAAACCCTTAATACCCCCCACAACCAAGACTACATGGAGAAAGGAGGAGACCCACCATAAACACCATCGAACTGATGCTATCCCAGAGCCTACAAAACAAAAACCCACAAATCGACCCCAACACAACAGACAAAAAAATCCTCCAAATAGCCACACAAGACCTCCTAAACTACCTAAAATTCCACTGGAAACTCATAGGCCTACAATACACAGAAATCGAGCTAACAGAAAAGATACAAGAATACTCCCAAAAAAAACCAAAAGAACTCCAACAATTCATAGACCTGTGGTCTGGAATCTGGATAAAAAAATGGAGTGAACGAGTCAAAGTCCTCATAAACGAAGATCACATGTGCTGGGACAAAAAAAACCAATACCAACTCAAAGCAGAACCCCTTTGGAACCAACTCCCCTACCGCAACGAAATGAAAGACCTAGTGATCAGCACACTAATAAGAAACGGAGAAATCTGCGGAACATCCATACTAGCAGAAAACCTCATAAAAACCGAACTAGCAACAAACTCAGAAAACAAAATCTACGCAAATCAAAGCCTTCTAAACATCACAAAAAAAGCGATGAAAAAGGCAAGACAGCTCTCCCAAAGCAGAGGACCACTAATTTTCGTGAGAATCGACAAAAGATTCTTCCAACTCTTAAAATGAACTAACGCAATCTCGCTCGATTCAAAGTCTTAGTCTGCCACTTGTACCTTCTAATAGTGGTCGTCTCCCCATAACCACAAGCACCACACCTCTTCCCCTTCACATTATAGGCTCTTCTTCCACACCTTCTACACCGAATATGAAGAGTTCTTCCTGCACGTTTTCCAAAAGACGGAGTGCCCTTGCTCATCTTTCCCACATTTTTCACCTAGAAGGAGGCGGAGAGATTATCACAACGTTGTCTCCCCTAACAATGATAACTCCCAACTTCTTCACATTCTCAGCCTCTGTGATGTCTTCTGTCTCTTCCAACACTAAGTTGAGGTGCTGATCGAATCCCTTCAGTTTTCCACGTAAACTCTTTCCGCCCTTCAGTCGTACAAGGACAACTTTTCCAAGACTTTCCTCCAAGATTTGAGTAGTCATTTCACTCATGTGTGGTCCTCTCGTTACTTTTTGTCACTGTCTTTTTATAGGTGCCGACGACCAGTAATTAAATGTTATTCATAAAAGGATGATGAATCTTGCCAAAAAATCCTCCCCGACAATTTCTAAGGGAAAAAGAAGCGAGAAAACTGCTTCTCGATTTTTCCAGAAAAGTCGGATGCGCCACTGAGAAAATTTTCGGATCTAAACCTCGCATTGAAGTCGTTGAAACCCAAGATGTGAGACTCTTTTTTGTCGATAGCAAGCCTTTGATGGCAAGACTGAATGATGTGCTCTTTCCTACACTAATCTTCAATGAAGCTTTTTCTTTTCTCCCTCAGGTTGTTGTAGACATGGGTGCAGTTCCTCACGTTTGTAAAGGCGCTGACGTAATGGCTCCAGGAGTCTGCAGAATAAGAGGAGAGTTCAAAGAAAACGATCTTCTGCTAATCACTGACGAGCGATACGGCAAGCCTTTGGCAGTTGGTGTCGCTCTCTTTGATTCGCAGGGTATGAAGAAAATCGGGCATGGAAAGATCGTGAAAAACATTCATTGTATAAGCGACAGAATTTGGAGTCTCATAAAGAATCAATAGGTTCATAAGGTGCGTATGTTTACCCTCGCTTAATTTTTTTCAGACTTAACACCCGTATCGGTTAAGGATGCGGTCGCTTCTGTTTGTTAAGCAAAATCGAAAAGAAGGAAAAACACTAGATGTGGTTGGTTTTAGGGTTTATGGGTCTGTTTTTCCGAAGTTTCTTGCTACCACGTATATGTCGCGCATGTCTATCTTTCCGTCGCTGTTTATATCTGCATTTGGGGTGTGGGGGCACGAGCCGCACGGCGTCGTGTGCCAGTACTGGCAGTGTCTGGGGTCGTTGGGGTCTGTGACGTGTTCTGCGCCGAAGCCTCTCGCCACAGGGTAGATGTCTCTCATGTCAATCTTTCCGTCTGGAACGCCTGCTGGGCCTGTTAGGTCTCCTACCATAGCTACTATTATCCAACCATCTTTTAGGGTATTGTCGTCTAGGTCTATTTCGCCTGGGAGGATAGTGGCTTCGGCTGTTATGGTGTGGTTGCCCTTAGCCACGCCCGAGGTGTTCCCGGTGAGGGTGAGGGTCGTGGAGTGTCCGCTTGCTAGGTATACTTCGGTTTGGCTGATGCTTGTTGTGTCGGCGTAGATTGTGACGTTGAAGGTTTCAGTGTAGTCGCCTTGGTTTTCAACGGTTACGCTTATGGACACTGTGTATCCTTGTCCTACCACGGTTTTGAATGGTGCAACGTTTTTTACTGCTATGTCAGGTCTATTTAGCACGGTTTTAATGGCTTTTGTTGATGTTGACGCGCCATCGTCATCTGTTACGGTTAACGTTACTGTGTAAGTTCCGTTGCCTGCATAGGCGTGGTTGACCAAAACGCCAGTAGCGTTCGTTCCATCTCCAAAGTCCCAGAAATAGCTGAGGATGACGCCGTCTGAATCGTAACTTGTAGATGCGTTGAAGTTGATGTTTTCGTCAGTATAGACGGTTTCCGCAGACTCACTGAATATGGCTACTGGGGGTCTATTTAAAACAGTCTTCGTTGAATTGGCGGTATCTGTTGCCCCATCGTCATCGGTCACGGTCAAAGTTACTGTATAATTCCCATCATCAATGTAAGCATGATCCACGGTCACCCCCGTCGCATTTGTGCCATCTCCGAAATCCCAGAAGTAACTGACAATGTAGCCATCCGGATCAGAGCTTGCAGAAGCGTTAAACGAAATGGTCTCTCCTGTGAGCACTGTTTCGGCGGATTCTGTGAATGATGCTGCAGGTGGTCTATTCAAAACTGTCTTGGTTGACGTAGCTGTGTCGGTTGCACCATCGTTATCAGTTACGGTCAAGGCTACTATATAGTTGCCGTCATCGGCGTACGAGTGATCCACAACAATTCCCGTGGCGTTGATTCCATCACCGAAGTCCCAGAAGTAACTAATTATTGTGCCGTCAAGATCATAGCTATCCGACGCATTAAAGTTAATAACTTCACCAGTAAAAACTGTCGTTTCAGACTCGGTGAACTCAGCTACTGGAGGTCTGTTTAAGATTGTCTTGGTGGCTGATGTTGAAGTTGTGGCTCCATCGTCATCAGTCACGGTTAGGGTTACGTTATAGATGCCATCATCCGCATACAAGTGATTTACAATGACGCCGCTGGCGTTGCTTCCGTCGCCAAAGTCCCATAAATAACTGACGATGAAGCCGTCTTGATCATAGCTGTCGCTTGCGTTGAATGTAATAACTTCACCCGTGAGCACCATGGTTGAGGATTCAGTAAACAAGGCTATAGGAGCTCTATTTAGTACAGTCTTGGTCGCGGTTGTTGATGCGATTTCTCCATCGTCATCTGTGACGGTTAATGTGACCACATATATGTCGTCGTCTGCGTAGGCGTGGGTTACAACAACACCCGTTGCATTGGTACCGTCGCCGAAATCCCAGATGTACTTTAGTATTGTGCCGTCTGGATCGTAACTGCCTGAGGCGTCGAAGTAAATAACCGTGCCAGTGTACACTTTAGTCGCAGATTCAGTGAAAGACGCGACAGGAGGTCTGTTTAGGACGATTTTGGTGGATGATGCTGATGCTGATGCACCGTCGTTGTCAGTTATGGTGAGAGTGACCGTGTAGTTCCCGTTGTTGGCATAAGCGTGACTCACGGTCGTGCCTGTGGTGTTGGTCCCGTCGCCAAAATCCCAGAAGTAGCTGACAATGGAGCCGTCTGGGTCGTAGCTTGTTGAGGCGTTGAACGTGATAATTGTGCCTGTGGGTACCGTGGTTGCGGATTCTGTGAACGAGGCTATTGGAGGTCTGTTGAGAACAGTTATGTTTTGGGAGTCGGTGTCGGTTAGTCCGTCGTCGTCGGTGACGGTGAGTGTAACGGCGTATGTTCCGTTGTCGATGTACGCGTGGGTTGTGAACTTACCTGTTGCGTTTGTTCCGTCTCCGAAGTTCCATTCATAACTGATTATGGTTCCGCCGTCGGGTGTTGAAAGTGTGGCGTTGAAAGTGACTGTTTGACCGGTGAGGGGAGTGGTTGGCGAGTAAGTGAATGTTGCGACCGGATGCTTTACTATTTTTACGGTGCCGTCTGTGTATGTGTTGTCTGCTATGTCTGTTTCGCCTTGGACTGGAGTGGCATATGCGCTTATGGTGTAAGTTCCAAGAGAAACTCCAGTCGTGTTCCATGTTAATGTGATGGTTGTGGAGTTCCTGCTTGTGAGGATTATCTGTGTCTGATTGATGACTGTTGTGTTGGCGTAGATTGTGACGTTGAAGGTTTCTGTTTCGACGCCGTAGTTTATGATTGTTATATTAATGTTTAGGCTGTCGCCCTGTGAAATAATGGTTTTTGATGTTGTGACACTGGTTATTCCTATGTCGTGTGGGCCACCATAGGGCTTCATAAGCGGATAGTTGTCCTGATTAGCTACATTTATGACATATGGTGTGTCGCCTATTCCATCACTTCCAGTCCCGTTTTGGAAAGGACCACTGAAATAGTCTACACCAGTGTAGTCGCTCCAGTAGTTTCCTCCAGAAGGATAACCATAATCCAGGGTGTTACGATATGATACGATAAGAGTTGCTTGTACTGTGTTGTTTATGAAATTGTTATGGTAAATCGTGTTGTTAGACGACAAAGCAACAAGGAAGCCTTGATAGTTGTTTACTATGGTATTTCTGATTATGCTGTTGTTATTCGAACCCCAAAGAAGAATACTGCAATTACTGTTTTCAACAATGTTGTTTCCGCCTATGCTGTTATAGTTGGAAGAATAATAGAGCGAGATGCCATAGTTGTTGTTTGCTGTTATGTTGTTTCCGATTATGCTGTTATAGTTGGAAGAATCATAGAGATGGATGCCATCATAGTTGTTTGTTATGATGTTTCCGCCTATGCTGTTATTGGAAGAAGAATAGAGATAGATGCCGTAATAGAAGTTTTTGATTTGTGTGTCAAGAACCGTCACATTTGTCCTTCCAGACAAGTCTATTCCCGTTCCGCCTCCGGACCCTTGAAGCGTGTATCCGTTTCCATCGATTACTATGTTGTTTCTCTCAACCACAATCGAATCATAAATGTTGTCTGCGAAAGTGTAAGTAACATTGTCGACGCTCGTAATATTTGCCGTTGGTGGGTCTATTGAGCCGTCAGCCCTGATGTAAATGGTTCCGCTTGCCTTAACTGGTTGAACGTCAAACGCCAACGTTAACACGCTTATTAGTAGTAGTATAAGCATTATTCCCGAGACTGCTTTCCTTTCCATTTTTCTCCATTTCTCCCTTTCCTCAATTACTGTTATGCTTCATCGTCTAAACAAGAAGGAACTCGACAAAACTGAATACTATAATTGATACACTGAATATTTAACACTTATGAAACATTTTTTACAGTCGCCACAAAATCTTACACAAGAATCATGAATAAGACCCATCAAACCAGAAACAAACCTAATCATTCAAAACATCACCCCAAAGTCGCTGAGACCATGCAGCCATGAACATCCTAAACATTACTCACCGTAATAACAAGAAAGAAAACACCCCTCAACACCAACAAGCCATATATATAAAATAATAGTAAGAAGATCAAGACGATCCATGTATGGCATAAAGTATTTATGTAATACTTCTCATTAAAAGTATGGTGAAAGCTATGAGCTACACCGTAACCTGCAAGGGAACAGTCACCATACCAGCCGAGGTCAGGCGAAGATACCGAATCAAAGAAGGCACAAAAATAGAATTTATCGAGACCGAACAAGGCATACTCCTCATCCCCGTGCCCCCGCTAGACCAACTCTTCGGCATAGACGCCGAACACAGCAACCTCCTCCTCCAAATGGTACGCAACCTCAGAAAAGAACGCCAAGAAGAAATCAACCATGAAGACACCGACCTCTAAAACACTCATCGACACCGGCATCCTCCACCTATACTTCGCCGGAGACACAAAGGTCAAGAGATACTTCAACGAAATAATAGCCGAAAAAAGCGAAGGACTAATCACCGAAACCATTCTCACCGAATTCTACTACAAAACATGCATCTCACTCGGCAAAGCAGTAGCAGACACCCGATACTTCCAACTGAGACGCCAAAAAAACCTCGCAAGTTGCCGTCAAGCTGGTCTTTTGGCTCTTCTAATTCGACAAGCGTTATGTCGATTTTAGCTTCCACTAATTCAACTACACAAGAATAACAAACTAACAATACGGGTCTTGATACTGAGAACGGATGGCTTCCTTTTTCGTCAATCCGTATCGGAACAAGTTCAGCTTTTTTGTTGCATCGTTCACAGAGCACATTCAACGTTTTCTTCCTCTTAGAGCGTGCAGTTTCTTCCACTCAATAATGAGACGGATAACATCGTAGCCTAAGTTAACGATGAAAAGAAAAACTAACAACAAAGTTTCAGTTGACATTTTTGAACCGTCTCTTCAGCTTTTATTGATAAAATGCAAGCTTGACAATAAACAAACGGATACTTACTGTTCAATATTTTTCCGCATCCTCTGCAACGTTTAGTTTTGATTTTGTTGTTCAACTTTTTCGCCTCTTCTCCACTTTTTCAAGACTTCTTGTTGTTTCTCTTCTGGCAAATCCACGTAGCCTCTAGTATACCAGCCGTCTGGCACACTCCCCCTCATTTCAGCATCAATTTCACTCATAATTCGGAGTTCTAACCGTTTTTTGGCTTGCTCCTCAGTAAACTGTGTCATGAACAAATCTGTTCGGTAGTCTCCATCGCTGAAACAGACGAATTTTCCTTCAAAAACTAGGTCACGGAAAATCTTTAGTGCCCTCTGATATTGGATTTTTAAGTTGTCTTCTACGTCTTCCAGAAATTCTTCAATATTTAACATTGAAAAGTCGTTTTCTGTTCTTCTCTGGTTAAACAAATTCGTAGCGTAATCAAGCATTTTTTGTTTAAGGTTTTCTGGTTTCTTCTGGTCTTCAACAAAGAAAAAGTTACATTTGGTGCATCTGTAACGTTGTTTGCCTTGACGAAGCCCAAACCGAATAATTATTTTGTCTCCACATCGGGGACACTTGATTTCTTTATTTTCACTATGTATATTGGAAGAGTCTTTGTGTAAATTTGGGCTTATGTAGCTTTCATCGTTCAATTTGGCGTGGTCTCCTCTAAAGTTTTCTGAGTTTCATTTTCAACTTTTTCTTCTTTGATGGCGTAGTAAGTAAACTTGTTATGCTCCTTTTCTTTACGAAGCAATCCAGCACGCTCAAAATTTGACAACATTCCTCTAAGCCTTTTATCTGAGCAAGCTCGATTTTTCAGTTGGAAATACAAATTGTGAACTTCTTGAACGGTCAGACCGAATGATGCATAAGGCTTGATGGTTTGCCAGACTTGGAACTCGTCTGGACTTAAACCAAGCTCGTTACAATTAAGTATAGGCTCGTAAAGACGTTTAGCCACTTCAACGTCTACTTTAGTAACCCAGATAACTCCTGTGATTTTGTCGTGTTCTCTCCATTGCCAATTGTATAAAGCCCAAGCTTCAGCTAAACCACATAATCTAGGAAAATCTCGCATTGCCCGTGGTGACATGTTCTTCGTTTTTTCTCGGAACCAATTAAGTAAGTCTTGGCTTTCTTCGTAACGGAAAACAATTTCTTTTATTCCAGCTTCCCTTATCTTTTGGACTTCTTGTTTCAGCCATAAGCGGTCTTGGTCTTTGTTCCAGAACTCTTCTGGGTTTACAAGTTGAAGTTGACCACTTTCAAACCCTAAAACTTCGTTTATTTTCTCTGTGGTGTCTTCTGGACTAAGCTGGATAACCCGTGAAGCTTCTTGTTCGTTAAGGTCACTTGAAGCTGTAGCGAACAAAGTTGTAAAGAATCCTTGAATAATCACGGTTTTGGTGCGGAGATGCTTGCTCTTGTCTACAATGTCGTATTGTGCTTTTCTGGTATCGTGGCTCAATAAAACTCTAAGGTTTTGTAGAAGCTGAGTGCTAGGCATATCCCAGAAAACCAAAATTTTCTTTGAAAGGTCAAGAAAATAAACCGCATTTCTTAAAGTGTCAAACCATTTGTCCCAAGCTTCTTTTGAGTCTCCTTTTTCGGGTTTAGAAGCTAAGTCTATGGGTTGCATTGTTCTTTGGTCAACAACTATGGCTTTTCCACTGTGAACAAAGCTTTTCGGTGATGCTCCGCTTAGGCATATCTTGTCCTCATCTGGAAAATACCATACGATTTCACGTAACAAATAGCTTTTGCCAACTGAAGTTTCACCTTTCAAAATAACGTTAAGTTGGCTACTATCCGTGTACGTCAACAAAGTTGTCAAAAAAACGATGAGCCTACTGTTTTCGTCTCCCATAATCGTTTTGCCAAGTATACTGTTTAACTTCTGAAATTGCCAGTCACTTCTTTCTTGCACAGAAACTTCGGGAGAAGACTGGCTCATTATATTGCCCCCTAGATTTGTGGTTTTGTGTCGGGAATCAGTTGGCTACGAGATGATCCACAATGGCGACAAACCCAAATCTGAACTTTGCCCTTACGACTCATCCGAGTTCCATTTCGTCTCATCTCGCTCGAACATCGTTTGCAATCCATTCTTGTTCACTACCTATAATATTGGTTTGCGTGCTTGTATGCGATATGGTTACAAAAAGTGTGCTTGCTTGTATGCCCCTAAACCACGCAACAACCAAAATAGAGTCGTTGTTGTTATGTTTATTGATGTTGGTTGTTTCTCTGTTTAGGGGGGGGAGTCCCCCTTCTGTCTTTCATATGGGGTGGTAGGGAGAGGTCACTTGCTGGAGAAAAGGTCTGATGTAGGTAGGCTAAGTGCCAAAAATAAAAACTGTGTTCGGTAACGGACATATACAAACATATTAATAATGGTTGATTGCTCGTAGCGGACTAAGCTCGTAGTATGGACTGGGGTTGCTCTTTCTTTATTTATATATATGTATACGTTGTGCTCCGTATCCTCAGCAAGCTATTCTCAGTATGGCGAAGCACATCATGTAGGCAACTAACAAAAACAACTCTCCCGCCCCCTCTGGCATATTATGTTTTCTCTAAGGCAATTTCAAAAAAAAGCCTCAAAATAACGGACTATTTTGGAGAAAAGTCGAGAATAATTCTCTAAACAAATGAAGCAAAACTGAGCCAAACATTCAGCAAGATTACTACACATAATTCGCACAAATCCTCAGCATTTCATATGGCAAATATGATGATAATCCAACCAAAAACTTATGGCAACTTTAAATTTTCAAAATTTTGCGAAGCACAATGCTGACAAGCCCTTATGTAGCTATGTATGCTCAACTCAAAACCACCACTTAGACTGCTTAGACCACTATTGAACAACAACCATACATAACATGCACCTCAAATCGTATAACAATTCAACAACAAAAACAACCATACACAATACGGACCATGTTAAAAATATACATAAGCAACGCAAAAACTACTCCCCCACCCTTCCACTACTGAACAACAAAACAACAATAAGGCAATGACTATACTACTATGTGGGTTTGGGTTGGTTGTGTAGAGAGGATGTTGATTTGTTGTAAGGAATGCAAAAGGTTATAGCAGAACACAGAGAGCTAATTAGAATTGTGTTCGAGAATTAGGTGATATGGTTTGTCAACTAGAATGAAGGGATTCAAACTTGGTGTTAGTCTGGTAGTGTTAGGAAGTATTGGAGTTTTTCTCGCATTATGGCAGTATTCAACGTTTTATGACCTTGCCTTTTACAGACTTACTTGGGATTGGAGTTCTTTCCTCGGTATGTGCCTTGGACTGATTATTGTTGGAGTCGTTTTAGGAGCGACTCTAATGCTATATGCTTTCGAGAAAGCAATGGAGAAATGAATGACTAGAAAAAACGTGAGATTTTTATAGAAGATAGTTCCATTTAGTATGGGCTGATAACATGGTTAGAAGAGTAGTTTGGGCTGGTGCCGTAGGTTTCGTTGGTGGGTTAGCAGTAGCGGGAATACTTTGGTGGCTTAACAATCAAAAGAGGCTTAGGAGCATTGAGCAACGTCTTGTAGCCTTAGAGAACAGAGTTGCGAAAGTAGAAAATAGGATATTTGAGTTTCAAGCTACATATTATGAAGACAAAGCAGAGATAGAGTATTCGTATTCTATTTTAAGAAGGGAGATAGAACAACTGAAACTTACTTCTTTAAGTAAAGAGAGAAAAGAAGAACTTGATGCTTGGTTAGACTTTCTGGAACAATTGAAGAAACAGAAGATACAAGAAGCCAACCGAAAAGAAAAAGAAGCACCTACAGTTTACATCCGTTAACGTTCTACGAAAAAAGAGGTTTTAGGAATGGTTGCTATTGCCATTCCTTAGTAACTCTTCTAGTTCTTTTGGGCTTGGCAGTTGTTGTTTGAGCGGAATCGAAACTGTTGGTCTTGTTCCCGTTAGTTTCTCAACTTGGTCCATAAGCGACTTTATGGCTTCAATCATTAACATTTCACGAGCTCTAGCTTGCTCAAAAGTTTGTGGTTGAACTGCTATGTAATTGCCAAGTTCTATGAATGCCAAGACTTTCACGAATTCGTTGCTTAAGTTGACTTTTTGCAAATAGGTTTTAAGGTCAATTTGAACCGTTTTTCCAACTATCAACCTTATGGCTACTGAATCAATGTTGCTGTTGAACATCACGGTTATTCCATATTTACGGAGAAGATGCCAATGAATGTTGTCTGCTTCCTTTTTGGCTTCTGGATGCGTCCTTTCCCAAAGCCGTTTTAAACAATAGTTCAACTGTCTTTCCGTGATGTGATGCTCCCTATGGTTTTCCGAGAACAAATACTTTGACGTTTCTTTCGCCTTCAAGTAGGCGTCTAAAACCTCAACTGTGTTTTGGGTTAACTGAGAGTATGCTACTACCTTTTCTTTGCCAGTTTCAAGTTTGATTTCGTAAGGTGTAGTTGCTGTTCCTTCTTTCACCTCTCTAACTGCTTTCTCAAAGGGTTCTCGTAGTAAAGTGCTGAAATCTTCTACTCTCAGCATTAAATTTACGCCTAACTGAAGAATGCAACGCTCTTCTATGTCTCCACTAACAAACATTCTCTTTAGCTGTTCAACTGTGAATTCATGCTCTATTAGTGTGCTTTCAACAGCTTTCGGAATCTTAGTTTCAAATATAACACTTGAACAAGTCTTTCGTAAGAATGTTGCAACATCATAAGCCATGCTACGAGCACTATTATGCTTGTAGTCTTTAAGTAACATCTTATACCATTGATAAATGTAGTCTCCGTAATCACGCTTCCAACGTTCTAGCATTGATGCTTTCTCGATGCTGTAGAATTCTGAAACTATCTGTTCCTCTGATTTATTTAGCCACTCACAGAATTTCTTAACGTTACCTCTCTGCTCCGAGTCACTAACCTTTTGCCACTTATCTAAGCGTTCATTGACTACAGTTGACATCTCATTCGATATTTTGGTTGCTTTAGATATTAACAATTTTCGTTTGACTTCTATAGAGGTAGTCTCACACGCACACACCAAGTCAACTATACTTTTTCAACTAAGACAGCTGTTCCATAACTGCCAAAGACAGTAGCAGTGCCCTGCAATGTATCACTTGTTTCAAAGTCCACGCCGACAATGGCATTTGCTCCCATTTTCTTAGCATTTTCAACCAATCTATTCAAAGACTCTTTTCGCGCCTTCTCACACTCCGAAGTGTAAGTGGTCACCTCACCGCCAAAGATTCCCTCTATTCCCGCAGCGATCTTTCCTCCAACACCCCTTGTTCTAACGGTTATTCCGTGCACAGTCCCCAAAACCTTCACGACTTGATAACCCGGCACAGTCGGCGTGGTCACGACGATCATAGCCGTTTCCTTTTCACCCAGTTCATTCCTCTCCTTTTGCCAACGCCATAGTTTCGAAGTGAACTAAGAGTTTCTCATGTTTATAAGGTTAAGCGACGTAGGGTTTAAACTCCCATTCTTCTCGTTGGGAACAGATTCTTCTTAGAATTTCAACAGCTTTCTCTTTGGGGATTGTCATCAGAACCTTGCCCACGTGCTTGCAAAACTGTTTTATTGGCACGCATCGGCTCCAGTCCGCACAGTCGTGAAGAATCACTTGATTTTTGAGGTCGATTAGTAGATGATAGTTTCGGATCAACGCCTTGACACGCTCATCAGTGACTTCTTGAATCACCACTTCCTCATCTTTGATGTCTTTGGATCGTTTTATCTTGTATGTGGGCATGAGTATCTGGAGAAGCTCCTGTAAACCCATCTCTTGGACCTTCTCAGGCATAAAGGCAGTTAGAGCCATCACTTGCTTCTCTTCCCTTGGCATCTTAGCCTCTGCTTCAAAGTATTTTGACACCATCTTCTTGGCTTTGCCTTGTTCTGGTGTTAGGATACCGAGCATCTCCATGACTTCTAAGCAGTTTTTCACGGCGTAACCGTGATAGTGGTTGTTGAAATAGCCGTACACCTTGTTAGCCTTCTTGGTGGTTTCTTTGATTTTTGGAACCCATGGCTCTAGTTCTTCTTTTTCGTAGCAGTAGTTGTACCACGGATGTTCTCCTTTCCCATGCCATCTAATATACGCAATATCGGTCGTAACATGAACCTCTGGCGGTAACACTGGTTCATCCACAATCGTATACGCTACACCATACTTCTTAAGAAGACGCCAAGTTTCATCCCTCACCCAAGACAAGTCTCGAAACTCAACGGCAAAACGAAATTCTGTGGGCAAAATCTTGAAGAACCCCTCCAACAGATCCATATTAAATTTTGTGCCAGGAGGCATTTGAATCAGCAGACATCCGAGTTTCCCATCCAACTGTAACGGTTGCATCAACTCACAGAAGCGGTCTAAGTCATCTTTAACGCCCTGTTTGACGTCGAGTTTCTTTTTGTGAGTGATTAATCGTGGAAGTTTGGCTGTGTACACGAAATCTGGTCTTGTGTATTTCAGCCAACCCAAAACCATGCCTTTAGAGGGATAAGCGTAGAATGTAGAGTTGATTTCTGCGGTCTTGAAAACCTCAGAATAGGCTTTAAGCATACTTTCTTTCTGAACTTGATAGAAGGGACCTACCCAATCTTTGTAGGACCAGCCAGAACAGCCCAACAATATCTTACTCAATCCCTTCACCACTAGAAGTAGTAAACAATAAGAGAAGACTATATTATTGTTTGTGAACTGTTTTCAAGAGCCAAAATCTGTAGCTCTGTCTTTTATTTGAAAATATGATTCAAAAAAAGCAAGGTTTTTTTAGTCTAATTCCGATTCTGTAGGTTTAGGCGAAACAAAATGCAGAAGCAATCTGAGGAAGAAGAAGAGGACACGCGAACCATATACACGGTTACGCTTTCCAGAAACCTATACGATGCCTTAAAAAGAATAACGATGAAGACAGGAAATCTGTACGTGGGAAACACGATTGTGCAGTTGCTCGAAGAGAATCCGAAGGTAAAGGAAGAACTAAAGAGACGCTAACCTGATCAACTCAGCAACAGCAATACCCTTTTTTCCTTAGTTAGGTATTTATGACAGAAGAACTAATTCTGAGAATACTTAGCATTATTGCGTTCCTTAGTTGAAACTTAGTGGTGGGAGAGAGGAATGAAAAATCAGTCTGTGTGGAGGGCGAAGACAGCATTAGTTTGTTACTTTGCCTTGATAGGTGGGATTTTGCTGGGTTCTTTCATAGCAGTCTTTGTATTGATTGGCATGTATGGCCTGAGAACAGATTACACGGATTTGCCTTTTCCGATTGCACTCATATCTCTGCCTATTAATGAAGCCATTATCTTGGGAGTTACGCTTCTGTTCGCTAGGTATAAAGGTGCGGGTTTGAGGGAACTGGGCTTGAAAAAAGCGAGCCTTAAAATCTTGACTATTGTCTCGGTTGTTGCTGTGCCCCTTTTCCTACTAGGTGTTGGCATTTCTATGGGTGAGGAAGTGATTTTTGGTCCCGACCCCACGGCGGAACTCGTTGAGAAGTCTGTGATGCCCAGAGACTCTTTTCAGCTCATTGCTATGATTGCCCTCTCTTTAGCTCTTGTTGGACCCTGTGAAGAGTTAGCCATGAGAGGCTTTGTTCAGAAGGGATTCGAGAACTCCTTTGGAAAGACAAAGGGTCTTTTGATTTCTTCTACGTTATTTGGACTTATGCACGGTCTAAATACCTTGTATGCGATTGTTCCTGTATTTGTTGTTGGTTTGGTTTTTGGCTATGTGTGGCAACGGACTGGCGGAAACACCACTGCTTCGGCTTTGATGCACGGAGTATACGACGCAATAGCCATAGCAACAGCGTATTTTCTCAGTGTCTGAAAACTAGTCTTTTAGTTTCTTCCACAAGTCATAAATGCTGAAGCAGAAGACATGCATTCGTGTTTTCATTGTGAAGGAGGTGATAGGTTGAGGTTTGGTGACTATGTGATATGTGTGGCATTGATGGCTGTGATTCTTGCTTTGATCGCTTTTCCCTTGGACATGGTGTTATTTTCGGCTATGGGTATATCGGGTATGAGCAGTTGGGGGTCTCTGGCTTGTTTGATTGTCTCTCTTTTCTTTAGCGCATTGATCAGCGGCTACGTCTTCGCTGGAAAGATATGGGAAGCTAGGAGAGAAACAATAGCTAAAACAGCGGTTTTGTGGGCAGCTCTTGTGATGCTGGTTGCGATTATTGTCCCGGCGACTTTGGCGGATTGGGGTCTAAAAACTAAGGAAGAGTACCTTGCGATGTACCCAGGGGCTATATTGTCGACTGGGGAGTTGGTGGCTTGGGAGATGATGTCTTTAGATGCGTTTATGTTCTTCGTTGTAGGTCTGGCGCTTGTGTTTGGTTTCATTGGGCTCTATGTTGGTTCGATGCTTAGGCGACCAGGAAAGAGCGGAAAATAGCTGAAATATAATCCTGCTACCATTCATAATAGCAACATTACTAGCAGTCATAGTCTTCAGAAGACAGTTCAAAAAAGGAAATGTTAGCGTAAGTAAACTTCTAGAAACCCTTTTTCTAGGTATCCTTTAACAGAATTTCCACGACTAATAGTTTTGATAAACGTATGAATTTCTGCATGTTCCCATAGCAAATGCTGTCTACACATTTACTTGAGAACGGTTGTGCGGAGCGAGTCAGCAGGTGTAGACATCATAGGTTTTTTTGGGGGTTAGAAGGCTTTTAATGGTGTTTGGTAAATAGAGATGCCGAAGAGAGTGTTATGATGAGGGTGGAAGTGTATGTTGAAACGTCTGTTATAAATGGATGTTTCTCCAGAGACCCTTACATCGAAAGAACTTCCAAGCTCTTTTTTGAAAAAGTCCGTCGTGGTAACGTTGTGGCTCACACATCTGTTTATGCTGTTGCAGAAATAATAAAAGCACCAGATGGAGTAAAGAGGGAAAAACTCTTTTCTATGTTAGTTCTGTGTAAAACAGATGCTCCAAGTGGAAAGGCTGTTGAAGATTTAGGCAAAGAATACATTGGGCGCGGCGCCATACCAGCCGAGTATGAGATGGATGCATTTCACGTCGCTTCTGCAACTTTAGGTGGCTACGAAGCGCTAGTTACTTGGAACAGAGAACATATTAAGAAGCTTAAGACAATAAGAATTGTGGGAGAAGTGAACCAGAAAAAGGGCTTAAAAACTCCCATCATAACCGACCCAGAGGCTCTCGTATGAGTGAGACAATCGTGCAACTAGATATACTAACAGAGATTCATGAAATACGCAAGAAAATACACAGAATGAAACCTAAAGAACGAAGTGAACTGATGCGCAGTGCCGAAGAGATAGCGAGACTTCTCAAAAAAGGCGACGTTGAACACGCCAGAGAGAAAATAACCGAATCATAGAATTGTAAAGACCAGGAAAGGGATGTTCTCCGCAGAACCATTCTTGAACTCGTCAGGAAGGGTCATGTGCACTACACGGATATTGAGAAAAAAGCGTGTGCAACATGCCTGCGCTTCGCAACATCTAACACGATCAGAAAACAGTTCTATCACTATCTACTTCCTAATAGCTATGTGGAACGACTCAGCCGAGGAGTCTACAAGGTCACGCCAAAAGGAGAGAAACTCTTGGATATTCTGACTTAGTGCGCGTAGATTGCGTAATAGAACTTGATTCTAGAAACCTAGCCCACAAGTCATAAGAACTAAAAGAAACAAACATACTTTTTGCGTTTTGTTTGGAGGAGGTGGTAAATTTGGAAGACTGGAAAACAAAACTTTCAGTGTTGTGGTTGATGAGCGCATTTAGCTTTGTGGTCGGTGTGCTGCTCGGACTTTTTGAGTCAGGTGACCTAACCCACATATTTGCCCCTATCCCGGTTGAATCTTGGTCTCTGCTGCTGGTTTCTGTTGTTATTTTGGTTCAGCTTGTGATGGCTTTCCTTTCTCAGTCTCTGGCGGATAAAGTGAATCGCTGGTTAAACATCGTTGTGGGTGCATTTTTCAGTATTGCAACGTTAGTTGTGGTAGTGGGGTACCTTGGGGGCCTTGGTGGTAATCCATCTGTTCTGGCAATAAACCCTGCTTCTGGATTCGTGTGGAATGTTCTCATTGTCTGGATTGCATGGAAGTCAAAACAGAAAGCATGAGTCTTATCAGCGAATTCTTGATCATTTCTTCAACGTTCTCGGTTGCGGGAACCCTAATAGCATTTTCTCTCTCTCATATCTTTGCTTCACGAAAATCAAAACTCGCTATCAAATGGAAGGAATCAGTCAAGTCGAAACAACACAGTTTTTAGAATATGGTTCTTTTCGCCAAAATAGGTTAAATTCTGCTTTTTCCCGTTTCTGTTTTGGGGCCAGAGTCAGCGTTGGCAAGCGTAGGCGTTGATGATGTACGTGACGTGATTAATGTTAGCTCTGCTGAGGTTCCAGACGCTAAGGTTTTAAAGATGGTTAAGCGTGTTGATGTTGCGCTTGAGCTGGAAACCATAGATAACTCGATTATGACACAATAAGTGCTTTGAAACAAGTTTTAGGCGGGTATTTTTATGCTGAGTTTTCTCTTGATTTCAAAGTATTCACTGAAGTTTGTTATGGTTCTCCAGACAACTCTCTCCATAGAAACAGGGTTTTGATAAAAAGAAATATCTCATTCTACGTTAAGATAGTAAGTGAGAAAGAAAAGCTATGAGTTCAAAAATTATTGCAATTGAGAATCTACCCGCACAGTTAAGGAAAAAGGGGTTAGAAGAAGAGCTAGTTAGAATCTGTGAAGAAAATGACATAGTTTTTATGGCAATATTCGGCTCATTTGTCAGAAGAGAACAAAAAAATAGAAGCGATATCGACATAGCAATAGAATTCGATGAGACCAAGCCAAAAACCCTTCTAGACTTAGTCCATGTAGAAAACGAATTAAGCAAAACATTCAGAAGAAAAGTCGACCTCGGAATCTTCAGTAGCCTAAACCCATACATAATAGAAGATGTAAAAAAGGAAATGCACGTTGTCTATGAAAAAAGATAAAGCGTATCTTCAACACATACTGGACGCAATCTCCGACACAGAGAAATTCCTAGAAAACGTAACACAAGACGCATTTTTCAAAAATAAAGAGAAGCAGTATGCAGTGCTAAGAGCACTCGAAATAATCGGAGAGGCAACAAAGAATCTGAGCAAAGAATTCAGAGCAAAGCACCGTGAGATTCCTTGGAGAGACATCGCTGGAATGAGAAATAAGTTAATCCACGAATATTTCGGTGTGAAACTTGAATTAGTCTGGAGAACTGTTAAGAACAGGCTTTCAGAACTGAAAAAACAAATTAGCAAGATATTAGAGGAGATTAATGAAAAGAGCAGAGGCTAACATCCACTTAACTATCTCGGTTTTGCCAAGTTTGCTTTAACAATCTTCGAATCCAACGTCTTAATCAAGTCCTGAATGGCATTAACCTCATAGCCCTCAAAATAAACCTCACCACACTGCTTACAAAACATAGAGTTCAAAAATGATCACAACCGTGCCTCCCCTTCTAGACCTAGGTATACCCGTCTCTGTCTCTCCTCCTCTATAGAGACCTAGACAGATACACACAAACTTACAAATACTCCCTAACATGTAAAAGCCTAAAACGTTCCCTCGCCATCTCATACACTCTCTCATCAGCCGTAACAAAACGAACCCCCATTTCATCAGCAAGAAAAAGATACGACGCATCATAAACGGTTAAACCAGACTCACACGCTACACGCAACCCCTCAGACACATGAACCCAATCCAACTCACAAAGCTCTATCCTCATATCACCCAAAGCCTTCAAAGCCTCTTGAGCATCCTCCACAGAAATCCTCTCCAATTTAACAGCTCTCCAAAGAGCATTAGCGACCTCCTCTACAACAAAACTTGGTGCACACAATTCCACCAACCCCGAAACGTGATCTTCCTTCAACCTAACCGCATTCTTTTGATAAGGCTCTCCAGGCAAAATCCATTTTGCGATAACACTAGCATCCACTACATATCGAGGCGTATCTATCTCTCCCTCCCCTCCCTAATCCACGAGACCAACTCCCGTGTAGACACCTCTTTACTTCGCATCCTAACCTCGTCCAACTTAACAGAAGCCTCCCTCAGTCTCTGCTCTTCTATCTTCTTTTGCACAGCGCCTCTGATATACTCACTCCAGTTCACCTTAACCTGCTTCATCTTCTTCTTCAAATCGGCAGACACCTTTACCGTAACTACATTAACTTTACCCATAGTCAATCAATTGTATATACGAGGGTAAATACATATAAGCATTACGAAAAATAATCTCCAAACCAAATTCTCCCACACCTCTCACACTAACCCACACCACCCAGGAACCAACCTCATAAACCACCCACCTCCCCACCCCTCTAGACGAGGCTATACCCGTCTCTGTCTCTTCCTCCCCCTCTATACTAGACCTAGACAGACACACCCACACAAACAAAAGACAAAAATAAACCTAAACAACAATAACCCTCTAAAACCAAACAAATAAGAGACGACCAGACATGCCAATCGAAAAAGGCGACTTCATCCTCATAAACTACACAGCCAAAGTAAAAGAAACAGGCGACACCTTCGACACCACAAACGAACAAACAGCAAAACAAACAAAACTCTACAAAGAAGGAGAAACCTACGAACCAAAACTAATAGTCATAGGCGAAGGCTGGGTCCTAAAACCCCTAGAAGAAAACCTAGCCAATCTAAAACCAAACGAAACCACAACCATCGAAATACCACCAGAAAAAGCCTTCGGACCACGAGACCCAGAAAAAGTAAGAATGGTTCCACTACGAAGATTAACCGCTAAAGGAATAACACCCACAATGGGAATGCGCATCGAATTCGACAAAAAACTAGCAACAGTAAGAACCCTTGGCGCAGGAAGAGTACAACTAGACTTCAACCCACCATTGGCAGGCAAGACCCTAATCTACGAAGTCACACTCGAGAAAAAAATCGAAACAAAAAATGAAAAAATCTCTGCCCTCATCCATCGAAGAATACCAAACATCGACACAAAAAAATTCAACCTGAAACCAACCGAAAAAACCGTAGCCATCACAATACCAGAAGAAGCATTTTACATAGAAGAACTACAACTCGCAAAAAGAGGAATCGCAACGGACATACAAAAGTTCTTTCCAAGCATCACAACGGTCAAGTTTACTGAGACTTACAAGAAGAAAGAAGCAACGTGAAGAACCCATTAATTCACTATTTTGGAATTATGAATAGGCGTGGTTCTGGTTCTTTCTCTTTTGCTGCGTAAACGGCTAGTGCCAAAGCCCATAGCTGGTCGTCGTGTGTTCCAGGCGGATGATAAAAAGTCATCACGCCTTTTTCTTCGGGCTTTTCGGTTGGCTTAGCCTTCCCAAACCTGTACTGCTGCTCGTTAATCTGCGATAAAAGAGTTCTATCTAGGGGAAGGATTATTCGTTTCTGCTCCATCCTTGTTTGCAGCAGAATCATTAGGTCTTGCTTAACTTTCGCCGTGAAAGCCAACCCATCGATTTGTGGCGCAAATCCCCTTATCTCTTCTAGGAGGCTTTCTCCAATGGCGCTCTGATCCACACACCCCTTCGCAATATCAAACTTTTGATTCAACCTCTGAGTAAAGCCAACAATGTCACTGTATGGCGTGCCCAAGGGAAACTGCTTCAAGAACACAAGTCTTAAGAGTTCATTCTCTTCCTTCAACAACGCAACAACACTGTGGTCGACTCTCTTACCAAAATCCGCTCCTAAATAGTAACCACCAGCAATTTTGCCCTCACTCATCAACCGACTTTCATCGATGAGGTCGTAGTCTTCAACGCATTCACGAAGTAAATCTTGACTGAAAAAGCAGTTCTCACCCTCAACAAACTCCGCCTCGTACTCCATCTTGTACCGCAACTCGCCTATGTCTCGTCTCTGCTCCTCCAAAAACTCCCCTGAAATGCGTGGGCACTCCTCGGCGCTAACGTGCTGGCTCCAATAATTCGGATTCTTAAAACTGCGGTAGAAGATGTGGTCACGACCCCAAGGCGTACTCAACATAATAGCTGTACCATTGGTTGTTGCTAACATTGGGAAGATCACGCTGGCGATAACGTCGTCAGGCATGAACGCAGCCTCGTCCATGACCACCAAATCTGCAGTGTAGCCCCTCAAAGAGGCTCCGTCGTGACCGCATGGCAGAGCAACAATACGGCTTCCATTACTTAGCTGAATCATAGTCCTAGTTGATTTCACAACAGACCTCCGCAAAACAGGGTGAGTCTTAACGAAATTCTCAATCACTCCAAACATGATCATGCTCTGCCTGAGACCACGACTAACGATAAGCGTAGTTGTGTTGGCGTTTGTAAAACCAAAATGAATTACCTTGATGGCGATAGCCGTGGTTTTTCCCGTCTGACGAGCCCAACAAGCCACAACACGCTTGCTCTGACAGCGCAACAACTCAGCCTGATAAGGAAAAACACGGAAACCCAGAACAGCCTCAGCGAAAACAACAGGGTCCCGCCGAAGCCTATTTCTCAAATCGTCAAAATCGAGGAGCCGCATGATTTAAACAAACCCAAAACAAACGGGAGAGAAGCGCCAGATATAAAGAATTTTTAAGAAATTTGACTGCGAAAAAACTGAATGGATTATTTAAATTAAAAGAAAAATGTTAGAGCCAAGATTATGGAGCAGCCTTCGCCCAAGCATGCTTTAGCCATTCGAGATGTGCTTTCGAATCTAGACTTTAACCAAACCTTGTTAGGTAGCCAAAATACGTTTTCAACAAACAGCAAACTTTAAGCGATGAAGATTTAGCGAAAGTGAGAGAAGCGTTCATTAAGTACAGTCATGCTCGCTTTATGAAATATTTCTTCGATATGCCATTTGGAGAAAAGAAAACTTACGCCGAAGAAGTTAGGGAGAGTTAGCCTGAAAAGACTTGCACACTTAATCAAAGTCTGGGGCTTCTTACTGCAAACTAAAGTTTACCTATTCTGGAGTAGATAAAGAAAAAAGGGGAGGGGGGTTGGTGTTTTTTCTGGCACTTTCTTATGCTTGTTGTAGTGTTTCGATGCTGGAGATTATGTGGTCGATGATGACACAGAGCCTAACTTGGGTTTGTGGGTCTGTGATCCAGTCTTTGGCAGTGGAGTTGCCGTCCATCTTGGCTCTGATGTCGTGAAACAGCTTATTAATAGCATCAGTGTAGTTGCCAGCTTCAACCTTCAAGATGACCTCATCAATCTTATTGAACAACGCATTCTTCCTTTGGCTTGCTAGCTTGGGTTTATCAAATGAGTTAGCAGGCAACCCGTTAATGAACTCCTTAAGATGCTCAAGATCAGCTGTGGGGTTTGGACTTGTGACAATTTCTTCATAAGTAAGAGATGCAGTGTAGACGTAAAAAGCACCTTGGACTATTTCGCCAGTATACGTTCCGGTTGTTATTGAGCCATCTGGAGCTACGAACTCCATAGTTAATGTGTAGGTTCCCATTCCAGTGCCGATGATGTCAACAATGTAAACTCCTGGCAATGGATAAGGAATAGTGATCATTTGAGGTTCTGTTCCGGGTCCTGAATATGTTGCACCTTCAATCTCGTTTACGACTGTTCCTGTTGATGGATCATATCCAACACGTAGACCGTCAGGCGCCGTCACAAGTAGGTTGGCAGGAGAAGCTAGAGTGAAAAGAGCAACAACAGCTGGTGGAACACGTAGGTTGGGAGGATCTTCTTTCCAACTAACCTCAACATCCACAAGTCCTTCTTCCTCATCGCTGTTCCGTATTCCTTCTCCAGAGAACTTCACATTCATGTGGTAACCTCGGAAGCGTGGTTTATTCTTAGGAGGATCGGCTGTGAAAGGAGGAGTCGAAATCGTTTTCAAACTGCCGGGGGTCAGCTCTAATTGTTCTTCATACGTCTTGAACGGCTCATAATAAGGTACCCCAAGAAGCATGTACTTTTCCAAGATTTCCACAGTGACTGTTCCGCTTACTGCCATCGAATCGTAGGGTTTCAAGACAACGTTGGCTGTACAAATGTCTCCAGCTCTTGCCTCGGTCTTTTCTTCCCCATTGACAGTCCAATAACCTCTTTCTGCTAGTGGTGCCACATATCTAGTTGTTAGGGGAGCATTCACTGCTTCATCTAAATGGTTTAAATCTCCGAGCGAGTTAGTGACATCTAGATAGTTTGCTTCAAGTTGAGAGCGAAGACTGATCAACTGTCCATCCCTAACGTCGAGAGTGAACTCTCTGTCCAAAGGGTAGTAGTAGGGGTATCTAACTAACATGAGATAGATGTGTTCATTCATGTATGTACCAAGCCCTGGAATGTCTGGTGGGGGCACTGTCGCCAGGTAATACCAGATTTGTTTCTCATACTCAACCGTTCCTTGATACAATTTCTCCATTGCTTCTTTTTCTTGTCCAAGGGAATCCATTAAAGCTTCGAGGTCATGCGCTTCAGCGGCAGCTGCGACCAATTCAGCTTTTTCAACAAGAGCTGCAAGGTCAGCTAGTACGTCGTATCTTAGGGACGCTTGGTACAGGACATCGGCAACAATCTCATATTTCAGCGCCTCGAGAGAACTGAATATTTTTATCAAACCTGCAGTAGTTTCATAAGCAGAGTAGAGGATCCCCACGTATGAAGGTAATATTTCTTTGAGGGATTCCCATAGAATTTCGCTAATGAATCTCAGCGAATCCTTCTCCCCTCCATAGAGTTGCGATACCAGCGCGTCTGATGTATCCTCCCACCACGATGGGGAAAACGCTTTGTCAAGATATAGTTGGTACAACTGTTTCCTTACATTAGCCCTTTCTTTGATACCATCCCAATCCACAACTGGTGGACCCACAACTATTTTTGCGTGTGCCGGAAGAGTCAAAGGTTTATCGTAAGTGTCTACTGCCTGCCTCATAGAATAATGAGATTGGCGGCACCAATAGAGATAGTAAGTTCCAGGCGTTGATGGTGCAGTGAAACTGAATGATGTTGTTCGGGTTATTCCAGGATAGACCCCTGGTATTCCATTGTAGATCGGAATGTAATATCCTTCTGGAGCTGGCCAACTGGGCGTCCAAGACATTATGAAGAACGCTTGCTGAATCTCAAGGGGATTTCCAGCACCAGAATATCGTTGAAACGTACAGACCCCAGACAAGGTTTGACCAGGGTTGGCGTAGACTACTTGTCCACTTCCCTCAATATCCAAATCAAACAACATACAAGTTTCATCCAAGACAGGGTCAGAAGGAACCCAATGTTTGGCACCAGCAGGCAAAGAGTACAACTCAGACGGTGGAGCCCCTGAGACAGTTATTATTGCATGAGGTAGCATGGTCGGTGGTTCCGTGAAGCCTTGCATAGCGAGGTTCATTGAATAGTGTGCTTCACTAGCGAACCATACCTTATACTCTCCTGGTGATAGCGGAACTACAATATTGATGGTATCGGTTTTGTAGAAGCCCGGATAGTAGCCTCCAGATCCCCCATCGTAGAGTGGCGTGTAAGCGTCCCACGGCGGCCATGAAGAGGCCCAAGAATAGGCGAACAGGGCCTGTTTAATTATGCTCGGTCCGCCAGAGCTCCACATCTGAAAAGTATAGCTTATCGAAACAGTTTGCCCAGGCGATACGTAAACTATCTGCTGATCTCCAGGCGTTGCGGAATCAACGTCTATTCCGTGGAGTATAGTTTCTGAGTCCTCACAACGTCCAGCAATATACCAAGCTCCCGCAGGCAACGTTATGACTTCAGATTCAGCTTTGGCTTGTGGTGGAAGCATCGAAAACATCGAGAAAACAATTACAAAGATCACTGCTATCGATAATATTTTCTTCGTTTCTTTCTTTTCTCCTTTAATTTTAGCAGTCTTCTAATTTGTCAGCAAGGTGTATTTGAAACTTTCCAAGAAGAACTCTATAGAATAATGTTCTATTTGATACCCGAATTTCCCTGAGAACCAACACTTTTGTATGATGCAGATATCCTCCTTCCCTTAGCTCTTCCATTTCTGGAGTCTGACCTGTAAATATGTATCGTGTGAATGCTCCGCCATGAATAATTCAACCGCCTTCTCTCGCATACGCCACCGAACCTCAGGCCAAAAGGAACCCCTCTTCTTTCGGGGCATAACATCCTTTGAGGTGTTCTCTAGGGCTCTTTGACCGTAACTTTCTAAACCTCTTTAACCACAGAACCACTGGTAGATGCTTTGAAAGCTCCTTGAATGAGAACATTTTCTTAACCTCTTTACCGACGAGGAAAAAAGGAGTTTGCAGGGGATGTCTTCACTTGCATAAGTATTTTCTGATTTTTATGGTGTGCATGTCTTTTAGGGTTCCTGTTGCGATTGCGTTTACTTCTGATGAGAAGGCTACTAAGATTAGAAGCGTGTCATGTATGTTTTGTGTCCAACCATGCCAGCTAACCATACTGTATATTGTCAAACCGATTACGACTATCCCAAAAGTCTACAATAATATCATACTTATGGTCTAGGTGGGAACAATTATTTTTTGGCTAATTCCAAGAATTCTTCTCTGCTCAGTCCTGCTTGTTGCAGTATTGAGAGAAGTGTTCCCTTCTTAATCGTCTGATGCCTTGGAACCGTGATCTTATGTTTCCCATCTGTTAAGTATATGTGGCTGCCCTTCTGGTGCACTATTTTGAACCCAACTTTATTCAAGGCTTTAATAACCTTTCGCCATGAAAGAGAAGGCAGCCTTTCAGACAGTTATCTCCACCATCTCTCTTTTTCGCTTAAGCTGGTCAAGCTCCTCAGGGAATGCTTCCAAATATCCTTCAATCGCTTCTCGTATATTGGCCAAAGCTTGCTTCCTACTGTCTCCTTGACTAACTGCTCCAGGAAGCTCCAAACATTGAGCCGAGTATCCGCCTTCAGGCTCCTCTCTCAATATAACCGTGAACTTTCTGCCTTTAACTTCAACCATAGAACCACATCTACAACATACTCAACAAACCTTAAATCATTTTCGACCATAGAAATTACTTTCACCGCATAAACGTCTAAGACTACAACTTCACTCAGCTCTCTCCAATAAAAGGAACACTACAAATCACGTCAAACGATCCAGTCGCTTGCTTGCACGCATCTTCCTCACAATCCTCACAAACTTCTTAGTAACAAACCTCGTAGGAACCTTACTCTCCAAACCAGACAAATAAGTCGCCATATCCACATCCACAACAGACTTGCCCCCAATCTTGTTCAAAGCCTCAGCAACCTTAACCAAAGCCTCAACCTGCCGAGTCAAAGAACGACTCCAACGCAACTTCACCTCACCATGAACCTTCCTAGCATCCAACTTCCGAACCGCAAACTCAATACTCCTCTTCAAATTCTCAGCAGCCATCAACAACAACTCCTCAGAACCACTAGGCTTAACTTCACCAGCCTCATCAGCCTCGGCATCGCCTTCAACCATCACCCCATCCCAACCACAACAAACCATAAACAAGCTCAAAGGCATCCCACATTTAGAATTAACCACCAAAAGGAAAACAACCAAGCGGAGAGAGACAACCGAAACTAAAACACCCAATAAGTACCCATTAAATCACCCACAAAACACCCAAAACCCACACCAAACACAACCCAAAACAACAACCAAACCAAAAACAAAAACCAAAACACAAACAACCACCCACCCTCACAAAACCAGAAAAAATTTCCCCAAAAACAAGAGTCAAACAGCCCTAACTAAACCATCTCAGTCTAACCTATAACTCCAGTTGCCTTGGCGAGTACCCTAGCAAAATCATAACTCATCTCCCCTCTATCCAAAATCGTGTAACGCTCAGGTCGAATCTCACACGCCCGAACCAAGGCTTCTACGACAAACTCGGCTTCGATACCAAGTTCCTCAGCTGTCACCGGTGCACCAATCGCTTGCAACGTCTCTTTGATGCGTTTCCAGTTCATCTTGTGAAGATACGCCATCATTATGGTTCCGACTCCACACTGTTCTCCGTGCAAAGCTGGCTTTGGCGCAATAAGGTCCAAGGCGTGACTAAACAAGTGTTCAGAGCCACTACAGGGTCTACTACTCCCCGCGATGCTCATGGCAACCCCACAACTTATCAAGGCTTCTAAAAGAACCCTAAGACCCTCTTCTGCTTGGGGCTTAATCACATCCGCATTTTTCAAAACGAGCTTAGCACTCATCAAAGACAAACTCGCGGCATACTCACCATAATACTCATTTTTCACTTTATGCGCCAATTTCCAATCGCCAACAGCAGTGAATTTAGCCATAATATCCCCACAACCACTCGCAGTAAAACGATAAGGAGACTGAATAATGATACCAGTATCCACAATAATTGCCATGGGAGACTGCGCCATCACAGAGTAGGGTTTACTCAGTTCTTTAATTGAAACCAATGGACTTGCAATTCCATCATGCGACGCAGTAGTTGGTATACTCATGAAAGGAACCCCCTTATCCGCCGAACTAAGTTTTGCAACATCAATTTTTGTGCCTCCACCGATTCCAAGAACCACTTGAGGTTCAAATTCTGTAATTTTCTCTCTAACAACTTCTACATCTTTCATGGCAGACGATGACACAACCGTGGACTCAACGCTCATTCCCTCATCTTCAAGTAGGTCTATCGCCTTCTGGCCTGCAATACGACAAGTGTGAGGACCAGTTACGACAAGTACTGACTCAGAAAAATCGAGTTTCTTGCAAATGTCGCCAATGAGTTCTAAAGTTTTGTCTCCTATAATCACTTCGCGTGGAAGCTGCATGCGATGAAGCCTTATAGTCAACAATAATCACGTTTCAGGATTTCTCAACCGCTATTAGAGTTCGAAACCTTTTTAAATTAGTCGGTAATGAATACATGTCGTTTATTTCTGGTTCAACCAGAACAGAAGCATTCAATTTTAGGAGAAACAAAGATGCGCAAAACAGTAGATCAATTAACACTAAAAGGAACAACAACGATTGGTGTGGTTTGCAAAGACGGAGTGATCCTTGCTTCAGACACCCGTGTGACAATGGGGTACTTTGTAGCTCACAAAAAAGGGAAGAAAGTCTACAAAATCGATGACCACCTAGCCATGACCATCTCAGGAGTAGTTGCCGACGCACAACGAACCGTCGACATACTCAAGGCAAACTCACAGTTATACAAGCTAAACAACGGGCGTCCGATGCCCATACGCTCCGCAGCCCGTCTAATCGCGAATCTTCTGTTCTCATCTCGTTTTGCACCCATGATAGCACAGGTTCTGGTCGGAGGCGTGGACGATACAGGATCACACATATTCTCTTTGGACCCCCTCGGAAGTCTAACAGAAGAAAAATGTGTTTCAACAGGCTCAGGTTCCCCCATAGCTTACGGAGTACTAGAAGACAAATACAAAGAGGACATGACAATCGAAAATCTTCTTCCAATAATAGTGCACGCTGTCAACTCAGCCATGAAGAGAGACGCTGCAAGTGGCGACAGTTTCGATGTTGCGGTAATCGACAAAGATGGATACCGCGAATTAGGTGACGAAGAAAAAGGAAAAATAATAATTGGAGGCTCATCAGGAGCGAAAAAAAAGCGTGCCAGCTATTGACAAAACAAAAGTTGAAATTAGCCAACACATACTCGAACACGTTCCAAAAGAAGCAGAAATCACTAGGATCGAATATGAGGGACCGGTTCTAGCAGTTTATACAAAAAGACCAGAGATTCTCGTTGAACAAAGTTACATAGTTGCGGACATAGTTAACCTCATTAGGAAAAGAATAGTCGTTAGATCCGATCCTTCTGTAAGGTTACCAGAGAAAGAAGCTGAAAAAATAATACGTGAGATAGTTCCTGCAGATGCTGAAATCACAAACATTAACTTCGATCCCAGTCTTGGCGAGGTCATTGTTGAGGCTAAAAAACCTGGCTTAGTCATTGGAAAAAACGGAGCAATTTTACAAGAAATAACTCGAGAAACTCGGTGGAGACCTCGCATCTTAAGAAGCCCTCCCATACCATCAAAGATCATAGCTCACATGCGCCACTACCTCCACGCAGAGAGCAAAGAACGAGAGAGAATACTTCGAACAGTAGGTGAAAGAATCTTCAGGCCCACGGTTTACAAAGTTGGAGATATTCGAATCACTGCATTAGGCGGCTTTCGTGAAGTGGGAAGGTCAGCCATTCTTTTGCAGACAAGAGAAAGTCAAGTGCTTATAGATTGTGGCATCAACCCTGGCTCAACGGATTCGCTTGAAGCTTTTCCCCGACTTGATGCACCCCAATTCGACTTAGACACCTTGGACGCCGTCATTATAAGCCATTCACATCTGGATCACTGTGGCCTACTTCCATTTCTTTACAAATACGGCTATGATGGACCCGTCTATTGTTCGGCTCCAACCTCTAATCTCATGACGCTACTTCAGTTGGATTATTTAGATGTATTGAGCAAACAAGGGATAATGCCGCCCTATGACCAAAGGGATGTGCGGGAAACGGTGCTTCACACGCTGCCGTTGCGATATGGAGCAGTAACAGATATAGCACCAGATATCCGTCTGACCTTGCATAACGCGGGACATATTTTGGGCTCTTCCTTGGTTCATTTGCACATTGGAGAAGGAGCCCACAACATTGTTTATACTGGTGACTACAAATACGGGAGAACTATGCTCCTCGAGTCAGCCATTACGGAGTTTCCAAGAGTTGAAACAATAATTACTGAAAGCACATATGGCGCCTTACCAGATGTGATGCCTTCTAGAATAGAAGCTGAAAGAAAACTCACATCTATCATAAACGAAACCCTGGATAGAAAAGGTAAGGTTTTAATTCCAGTTCCAGCGGTTGGAAGGGCTCAAGAGATTATGTTAATTATTGATGGATACATGCGACGAGGGTTAGTAAAAGAGGCACCGGTATTCCTTGAAGGCATGATTTCTGAAGCAACAGCAATTCACACCGCTTATCCTGAATATCTAGATAGGGATGTTCGAAACAGTATATTACATGAAGGAATCAACCCGTTTCAATCTGACTACTTTACTATTGTCGAACACCCCAGCGCAAGAGAAGAAATCATAAATGGGGAACAAAGCATCATCATAGCTACTTCTGGCATGTTAGAGGGTGGACCAGTAATAGATTACTTCAAACGTTTGGCGCCAGATGAGCATAACACAATAATTTTTGTGAGTTATCAGATAGAAGGAACACTAGGGCGAAGGGTGCAGAAAGGCTTGACAGAAGCACCCATGATAAATAGCGAAGGAAAAATCGAAGTTATAAAAGTCAACCTCAGAATTGAATCAATCGAAGGATTTTCTGGTCACTCAGACAGAAAACAAATCGTTAATTATATTTGTCGAGTAACACCGATGCCTGAAAGAATCATTGTATGCCACGGGGAAAAAGCGAAATGCTTGAGTATCGCGAGATTTTTCCAAAGGAAATATAAGATTGAGGCAATCGCTCCAGAAAACCTAGAGACTATCAGGCTGCGGTAGAACAATAATTAAACCGCTAACCTTTTAAAGAAAACAGGTCCACAATGAAAGATGAAATGTTAGAGAAAAGAGACGGCTATCAAGCGTGGATTAATTCAGGCTTCAGACCCTCGACAGAAGAGAACTTCAAGTTAGGCTACAATCTTTTCATCCGGTTCATGAATGAAACCGTAGGTGGAAACTGGGATGACAAACGCCTCATAAGAGAACGTGAGGGAGATCTCCGCAGGCGCACTTTTGTCTTTGAACAGAAGGTTGTAGAGTTTTTTGAGTGGATGAAAGGCCTAGTGCAGGAAGACAGGGTAGTGAAGGTGCAGCGGAAAAAGTACAGGACCAAACCTTACACGATCAAGATCAAAGGCGGAAAAAAACTCTCAGACAACACTAGGGCAACCTACACCCATGGAGTCCGATCCTTCTTCAGTTTTCATCGACTCGACTTGAGATTAACACGTCAGCAACAAAGGATCCTAAGCAGGGAGCCCAGGCCTGTCGTAAAGTACTATGACTTCACCCTTGAAGACATCAAGAGAATGGCCCGAGTTGCGAAACCACAGGAGCGGTACGTCTTGTTGGTCGGCAGGTCCATAGGTTTCCGTGGTGGAGACTTTGTTCTTTTGAAACAGGGCACTTTCATGGCACATTTAGACGAAGAGCCACCATGCAGCCTGGGTGAAATCTTCACGGAGAAGGAAGGAGCCTACGCCAAACCCTTCTTAGATTTTGACGCGAAGGACGCTGCCCAAACCTGGCTGATGATATTGAAGGCAAAAGGAAATTATGGGCCGGACAAGACGATGATCGAAATTGAAGAAGAGGCGTTAACAGATATCCTCAAGAAACTGGTGAAGAGGGCAGGAATCGAAACAGGCGGCCAACAGATCCGATTTCACTCCCTGAGAGTGTTCCTCACAACCAGACTGTCTAAAGTTTTGGAAGAAAATCGGTGGAAACAAATTGTCGGTAAGAAGGTGCCGGAGAGAGCCTACGTTAAACCCTTTGAAATCCGAGAGGACTTTGCAAAAGTTCTACCCTTAATCGCTGTTTCCACTAGACCTTTCCAGCGGGAAGAAATGGAGAAGATTGTTGAGAAAAGAGTCAAAGAAGAGACTGAGGCACTAAAAACAGAACTACAAACTTTGAAGACCATGGTTTCGGTTCTGTTGGGGCCCGGCGCGTCAATTGAGCATGTGAGAGAACTAGCAGAAAGGAAGAGGAAGATCGCTGAGGAGCTCGAGAAGCACGGGCTAACGAAGAGAGTTTAGAAAACTTTGATGTTTAGCCTAGATCACTCAGTGAAAAAATAGTGGCTCAACCTTATTTGTACAGATAAGATGAAATCTCTTAAAAGAGGAAGCTTCCAAGGTTTTTTCGGATACACGCTATTTTTCGCGGTTTTGGATTTTAGAGTTCCAGAAACCTTTTGCGTGTCTGTAAAAATGTAGATTTGTATTCCCTGAGGGAATAGAAAAATATAGAAATATAGTTGGAACAAGACAGAAGTCCAGAAGCACGTGCCATCCGGGTGGCAACTCCGCAGGTACAGGAGAACATTATTACCCGGGTAATAACGCCAAGCCTGCTGGGGAAATTGCTTTAGTGGAGAGTCTAACTTCGCGTGTACAAAAGAACATTATCACGCACACGATAATACTGAAAAACCCCTCATGAAAACATGTACGTCGCAAATTCTAAGCTGGCAGCATGACTCTAATGTTGTTTTTCGACAGATAGATGTCAAATTCTTGTTGTCCTAAGAATCTGGGTTTGTTCAATCTCGATGTCACGTTTCCTCTCTTCTAGTTCCTTCTTGGGACAAGATAAAAGGTCAGCATTCTTCCCCAGGTATCTACGTTTAACTTTTCCAGATCTAGCGTCATAAAAATGGAGATAGGCATAGGGTCCATGTGGACAGCAGCGTCTAGGAGGCGAGTGACAGTCAACCCTTTCCCAAACCACTGACCCCTTCAATCCCTTCAGAGCTAAAGCCTTCTCGATCTCATGTTTGTCGCGTTCGAGACTCTCAAGTCTTTTCTCCCTTTCTTGGGACAATCTTGTCCTAAGAAGGACACGCTTCTCCTTCACTCTCTCCAACCCCTTATTTAGAGCCTTTTTTGTTGTCTATGATCACGCTTAGATCATAGCCCAGATAGGGCGTTGGTTCTTGTGCTGCGCAGCCACAGTTTAAGGTCTCATTTAATCGGTCTACAGCCTCATTCAATCGATCTACAGCCTGACCTGTCCCTTCCTGGACTTTCAAGTGAGCTTTGATTTGCAGTGCAAGTTCATGGACAATTTCCCGGTCCTCATGTTGAGCATTGAGGAGAGGTTTGATCCAGGATGGCCAGTCTTCTACGGTTTCTAAGTGATCAGGATGACTTCCATTAGCCTTTAAGGTAAGACCTAAAGAATCCTTGTAGTAATCAATTTTGAAGGGTGAAACAGGCCCTATTTTGAAGACACGATGCTGACTATGAGGTTCCAGTTTCTCGCTAAGGTCCTCACAGTCTTTAACGTCTAATCCAGCTTTGAAAAAGGCGTTCTGAACATAAATTTTAAGGGAATCCCGATCCATGGGTTTACGAGGTAGAACGCGACAGGTTCCACTTTTCCGAAACACTCGAATAGAAACAAAGTCGTTCAGAAACTGCATCTGACGATTCCGATTAGGAATAACGTACCATTCATCAACCGGCTTAGGATCCAAACGACCAGGACGACGCTTCAAAGCCTCAAACTCAATAGTAGCCACTACATCATCACGCAAAGGCTTACCAGAACGCCACTCACCCCTATGACAAGGAACCACGAGGACTCGCCCTTTAACCTTACCTTCCAGAAGTTTTTTAGTCTCAGACTTAATGCGATAACATAGATTCTTGTAATAGTCATAGTCCAGATGAAGGACCTTGCAACATTGTCTCGCGCTCTCATGAGGGAATCTCCAGAAGTAGAGACGAATCAGATCAGTGACTCCTTTGACCCTTACTGAATCCTGAGTTAGGGTTTCATGAGTTTCCGTAGAATTTTTCCTATTACATTTACGCATATTCTTTCACCACGTAAAGCCCTATCTCTTGTTAGGCAGAGTACATTAATAAGATCTGCGGGGAAAACTTATCGAACTTTTCGTTTTAGTCTCATAAAACGAAAGAATAAAACGGAACGAGAAAACTAGGGAATTGAGCGTCATTGGACTAAGGCTTTGCAAGGAAAGTATCGACAACTGTTTGGGTTCTTAACTCTTCGGGACCTTTAAACTGAGCGGATAAGGTGTTAACTATCGGGACTTATTGCGCAAAGGAGGAGTAAATACTAAATGCGTGAGTATTCCTCTCTCAAGGTGATGAAGAAGCTAAAATTTGTTAAAATCAAATGCCAATGTGGACATACTAACTTGGTTCCTGTATTCAAGACTTTCAGAGTACTTGATCCTATTAAATGTGAAAAGTGTAGAAGGATAATTGCACAGACTAAATAGATAACCTTGATCCAGAATGCAAGCCATGCCAATAGTTAGCTGAGCTGACAACGAAAGCCTCAAATTCTCCCCTAACCATTGACAGATATATGACCAAACCAATCATCAAAGACATTATAGAAACATATTCTGATGCAGAATTTACACATTCAATCATTCCAAAGCTGGAATTGAGTAACCTGTTCTATGACATAACTGGGCACCATATAACATGGTCGTATGGCTTTAGGAAAGCCTTCGAAGGAGCTTACAGTTACAATAGGGATGCTCTAAGGAAGGCTCTTATCACACTTCTGAAACGGAGTATTTCATATTTCAGCGATCAAATCTCAAAATATCCAGATTTGCAAGGTGAATACGAAAAGAAGATTTCTAATAACAAGATGTTAATCGCGAAATTAGAACGACTCTGGTAGATTATGGTCGGAAAGTTATCCCGCAACAGGTTATGTGTCTATCAACCGAAAGTTTACAAAGAGAACAATCCATCGAAGACTTTATAGACCCCCTTGCCGTCACAATATCTTTCCCTGTTTTTGCATGTAGCATGCGTGTCTTTCTGGCGAGTCCAAGTTTTCGATCCGATATTCACGCGTCCGCGAGGAGGTCAAGCAATGGTATGGAAGGATATTCCTGCTTAACTCCTGATGCACACTGTGAGTACTAGAAACAGTAGGTTTAGGACGGAAGAACCAACCATCCTATGTTGAAGATTACTTCCCTTGGGTCGAACAAGTTTTGACAGCCGCAGCTGGGACACCAGACGCTTAGCCCTAACCCTCGCTCAATCATGCTCCTATAATCTTCCCTCCTCTCCAAACTCGTTGAAATCGGCCAGCCACATCTTCTGCATGGTAGGCTTGCCTTCTTACTCTCGTGAATCTTGCTTACGAGGAAAAGGGAGAGGTTCTCATTAACGAGGGCCTTCTTCCTCTTTTCCTGCACGTCGATCATGGTCCGCATCCGCTTAACGGTAGCCCTCAGCTTAGATACCTGAACCCCAAGGCTACCCTTCTCCCTGATGAACATCTCTAACTCATCTGGGTCAACGCCTGTTTCCACTAGCGATTTTCTCCACTCTGCCAGCTTCCTAATCACGTTTGCGTCGAATCCCAACAACTCATAATCTTCGACGAAGCGGGCTAGGTCGGAAACCTTTTCTAAGCCAATCTTTCTCAGCCGTTCCTGGGTACTTACGGCTTTATTTAATTCTTGATGGGTTGAGGACAGCTTCTCCCCGGCTTCGCGTATTTCGCCTTCAAGCCGAGCCTTCGTCTCCACGAGCTTCCGGTTTTCCTCTTGAACACTTTTTTCCCTCGTCTCCAAATCTTCAATCCGCTTCATCCTTTCCTCAAAATCCTTAACAACCTCCTCGTATGACTTCCCGGTTTTCGCCTCTAAACCCGTAAGCCTTATTGATGCCTCAATGAACCCCTCAGCCTCCACCCCACGCTCAGACGAAATCTTTTCCGAGAGCTGGATGTAGGAGGGTAGAGTTTCGAGGCTAACACCGTGCCTGTTCAGCATGTCGAGGAGCTTTGCGCCCCTAACAGCGTCATAGAAGCTTGCGTCGCTCTTCCTCAGCATGATGTTCAACTGCCTCAGCTCCTCCACATCGGGAACTCGCCCTTTAGCCTCAGCGACCATCTGGTTTGTGGCTCCGAGGCTCATCCCAGTTCTGTCGCGTATATCCCGATACGCGTAGCCCTGAAGCCAAAGCTTAAAAGCCCTATCCTTAATAGCCCTCGAGATCATCCTGCTCATCCTTCCACCCTGTTCATTCTGTTCGTTCGTTCATAATGTTCAGAAAGAAGAGGGCTATATATGTTCTCTCCGAAGAAACGAGAGGTGAGATGAACGAGACCACAAGCCACCGTTCGGTATTGGGTCATCTAAACCAGTCTATCTACATCGGGGGTCCCCCCACCACTTATAGGGAAGTTCCTTTTGGGTCGAAAATCCCCTTTGTCAGCAGCCAATCTTCAGGGTTAAAATCAAGCTCGGCCCTAGGAAGCATACATACTATCCTCCGCAAACGCCGATTCTTCTTGTAAGGTGCGCAAGACTCTGCTATATCTGCCGTTTTTTGTGGGATGTTGATAGTAAACAATTTTTAGACAAACTCACTATCCATATTAGGAGGGGAACTGATTTCACATAGCACTTTTTTCCGATTCTAGCATCACATCAATTGATGGCGTGTCGGTTTGGATAAGTACCACCATGAAAACTCTCGCATCTGAAGGGCACACAGTATTTGTAGTATGTCCTATCTCGGCAGAAGGTTCAATTGAAGCGGAAAATGTTTATGCTATTGGACCAATAAGACCCTTAAATTCTTATCCGTCATATACAGTTGTTGAAAAGCCCTTAGCTGCTGCAAGAGAAGTGAAAAGCATTCTCAAGAAGGAGAAACCCGACATAATCCACTCTAATACTCCGCTCACGATTGGATTTACAGCCCTTTACGCTTCCAAAAGTCTGGGTATCCCTTTGATCGGTTCGTTGCACACCTTGCTACCAGAAATGGTGAGACATTACCCTCCACTTAGGATGAAACAACTTGGTGAGGTGCTTGGGTGGCAACTCTATAACTACTATTATAATCTTTGCGATTGTGTTACATGCCCCACACCAACTTCGAGACGGATACTACTGAGGAAGGGTATTAGAAGAAAAATAATGATAGCCCCTAATGGGGTCGACATTGATCGTTTTAAGCCATCTGAAAGACTTGGTGAGCAGTTCAGGGCAAGCTTGGGCCTTTCGAACAGAAACAAAGTTGTACTCTTTTGCGGAAGGCTAAGCTATGAGAAAAATGTGGATATTCTAATACTTGCTTTCAAAAGATTAATTCGCCATATACCAGAGGCCATCTTATTGATATTAGGCGACGGCCCACAGAGATGTGCTTTGAGTCATCTTGTAAAAGAAATCGGCATTGAAGAACATGTTTTCTTTTTAGGAAGAATAAAACATGATGACAAGCTAATTCCTGAGATCTATAACGCTTCAGATATCTTTGTTCTGCCTTCTGCTTTTGAGATTCAGGGTCTTTCTATTCTAGAAGCTATGGCATGTGGGAAGAGCCATGCGTCTACGGGGAGAGAAAACTGATGCCCTGGTCTTGAAAACTGTCCAGGAGAAGCCTGGATTGGCAGTCCATGAGATAGCAGAGCGGCTTAACTGGACGAACGGAAGAGTCGATGGAAGTGTTAATCGTCTTGTATCTCAAGGTAAAGTGAAGGTTAAGCATTCACTTAGAAGGGGAATTCTGATCAAACGAGTTTATCCACAAGAGTACGTTCCGAAACCGCAGAATGAGATAGAGATCCCACTTAACATGATAGAAGAGGATCTGTGGAAGGAGAAGGTTTACGTTTATGCCTTGTCGCGTTCTACGGTTGCTTTATCATCTCGAAGAATAGAGGAATGGGATAAGAAAGCTTTCAGAAGAGAACAGATTTCCATTCGGAAAGGTGCCGAAAGATTAACAGTTGAGTTACCGAATTCTATTTCTGAGTTTTATCAATTGGAAAATTCTGAGACAAGCCTTTCGACAACTGGCGACTTTGCGCTTATTACTGTGGAATCCACAGCCTTGCCAGTTGCACTTCCGCCGGCATATCCAGCTGAAGCTGGTGTCAAGATTGCTCGCTTGCTGGTGCTTGGGGAAAGAATTGAAGGGGTTACATCTTGCTATACCTTCTCTATGATTCGTATAGATTTATTTAAAGGGGAAGCAAAGGCTGAAGGAATATCAATTACTTCCGAGATGCATGAAATCGCAAAGAAAATTGAAGAGAAAGTACCGATATCAACTGGCAGTTCCGAGTCTATTCAGATACCCGTGGTGGTGAGTTGACATGGAAGCACCGAAAGTTGTTTCAGGTGAGAAGATACCACGAGATTTTGTGTTTGTAAACTTGGAAGTAGTGAGAGAAGGATGGAATAGCTACAAGCTAGAAGATGGATCCATCCTGAAGACCAAATTTGTCTTAATCAACGTAATCATGGAGAAGAATTTCAAACAGAAAATTGAGAAGGCGAGAACAGAAAAAGGACTTGGTCTAGGACTAGGAATTTCGTCTCATAATGTTATTGGGGTGGAGGCACCAATAGAATTAAGGGGGGAGCCATCGACAAAAGCTTGCTCTCTTGATGAACTTCGTGCTTCAGTCGTTAAGGAGGATATGGACTTCGATGTCATCAAGGAAACTTGGAATGTATACAAGCTGGAAGAGGGCATTATGATGAAAGCTAGAAGTTCACCTATCAATGTTTCTAGAACCAGCAAATTCGATATGCACGGCTTGCCGATCTATTTGGTCGATTTTACCGCCGATGTAAAAGTTTCATTGCCAAAGAAATAGAATGTTATCACGGCAGACTTGATTGTTCTCTCCATATCTCTTGACTAATAACGCTTATTCGTGTGTTTGTTTCTTATGATAAATGGTTTGGGTTGTTCGCATGGAGCCAGAGGAGCCAGAGAAGAAAGCCAGGCAAAAGATCGATCAATTGCTCGATGCCGCGGGCTGGAAAGTTCAGAACTTCAAAGGCTTGAATCTAGGCGCTTCTTTGGGTGTGGCTGTACGTAATTTTCCTTTGAAGTCTGGGTTTGCTGATTATTTGCTCTTTGTTGATAGAAAAGCTGTTGGGGTTATTGAGGCTAAGCCTGAAGGCACTACGTTGGGCGGTGTTTCCGAACAGTCCGAGAAGTATCTGCGAGGTTTGCCTCATAACGTTCCTCACGTAGGTGACCCGCTTCCTTTTGCGTATGAGAGTACGAGTGTTGAGACTTTCTTTAGGGATTTGAGAGACCCTAATTCTCGCTCCAGGAGAGTTTTTGCGTTTCACAAGCCTGAGATGTTGTATGAGTGGTTGTCGCAGGGAAGCACTCTTAGGGCTAGGCTTAGGAATTTACCTCCTTTGATTACTGAGGGTTTGAGGGTTTGCCAGGTTGAGGCTATTAGGAATCTTGATGTTTCTTTTGCTGAGGCTAGACCTAGGGCGCTTATTCAGATGGCTAGTGGTAGTGGTAAGACTTTTGCTGCTGTGACTTTTGTTTATAGGTTGATTAAGTTTGCAAATGCGAAAAGGGTTCTATTTTTGGTGGATAGGAATACTCTTGGGCGTCAGACTTCGCAGGAGTTTCAGCAGTACAGGACTCCTGATGATGGGCGTAAGTTTACTGAACTCTATAATGTGCAGAGGCTTACGTCGAATAAGATTGATCCTGTGAGTCGTGTTTGTATTACTACTATTCAGCGGCTTTATTCCATGCTTAAGGGTGAGCCAGAATTTGATGCGGAGAGAGAGGAGACATCGATTTTTGAGATTGCACCTAAGGATATGAAGCCTGTTGAAGTCAAGTATAATTCTGAGATTCCGATTGAGATGTTTGATTTTATTATTACGGATGAGTGTCACCGTTCGATTTATCATCTTTGGCGGCAGGTGCTTGAGTATTTTGATGCTTTTATCATTGGGTTGACTGCTACTCCGTCTAAGCAGACTCTTGGGTTTTTCAATCAGAATCTTGTTATGGAGTATGGTCATGACCGTGCTATTGCTGATGGCGTGAATGTTGGGTATGAGGTTTATCGGATTGCCACTGAGATTACTCGGAAGGGGAGTAAGGTTGAAGCGGGCTTTTATGTGGATAAGCGGGATAAACTCACTAGGAAGACTCGTTGGGAGATGCTTGACGAAGAATTAGTGTATGAAGCGAGTCAGTTGGATCGTGATGTTGTGGCTCCTGATCAGATAAGGACTGTTGTTAAGACTTTTAGAGATAGGTTGTTTGCTGAGATTTTTCCGGGTAGGAAGGAGGTTCCTAAGACGCTTGTTTTTGCTAAGGATGATTCTCATGCTGAGGATATTGTTCAGATTATTCGTGAGGAGTTTGTTAAGGGGAATGAGTTTTGTAAGAAGATTACGTATAAGACTATGGGTGAGAAGACTGAGGATTTGATTGCTAGTTTTCGTAATTCCTATTATCCTCGGGTTGCTGTGACGGTGGATATGATTTCTACTGGGACTGATATTCGTCCTTTAGAGTGTTTGTTGTTTATGCGTGATGTGAAGTCGGGTGTTTATTTTGAGCAGATGAAGGGAAGAGGAACCAGAACTGTTTCTTCTACTGATTTGACTGCGGTTACTCCTGATGCAGTTCATAAGACGGGTTTTGTGATTGTTGATGCTGTTGGTGTTTGTGAAAGCGACAAAACTGATTCTCGTCCTTTGGAGCGTAAGCGGAGTGTGCCCTTTGATAAACTGATTATGTCGGTTGCTTTGGGCGTTAGAGATGTGGATACAATTACTTCTTTGGCTGGAAGGCTTGCTCGGTTGGATAAAGAGATAGGTGAAAAGGAGCGAACAGAAATTGAATCGGCTGCAGGGGGCAAGCCATTAAACCATATTATGAATGACCTGTTAGATGCTGTTGATCCAGATAAGCAGTTGGAGAAGGCAAAGGAGCTTTTCAAGACTGAAAAACCATCAGCAGAGCAAGTGAAGAAGGCTTCAGAAGAGCTGGTTAAAAGTGCTTGTGTTTTGTTTGATGATCCGAAGTTTAGGAATACGGTTATTGATGTTAAGAAGCGGAGTGAGCAAATTATTGATGTTGTGAGCAAAGATCACCTTATTTATGCTGGTGCTGATGAACGGGCGAAGACAGAGTTGGCTAAGCTTCGTGTGAAGAATTTTTCGGATTTCATTGAAAGCAATAAGGATGAGTTGACTGCTTTGCAGATTATTTATAGTAAGCCTTATGGTCAGAGGCATTTGACTTATGAGGCTATTAAACAGTTAGCTGATGCTATTCAGAAGCCACCGTATAGTCTTACGCCTGAGCTTCTTTGGATGGCATATAAGCAGCTGGAAAAGTCGAAAGTGAAGGACGCTGGTCCTCAGAAACTTCTAGCCAATATTGTTTCTCTTGTGCGTTTTGCTATTGGTAGGGTTGATGTTTTGGAGCCTTTTTCTGAAACGGTTAATCATAGGTTTGAGGAGTGGGTTGTTGGGCAGGAGAGGTCTGGGAGAAAGTTTACTGCAGAGCAGAAAGAATGGTTGACAATGATAAAAGACCATATTGCTACTTCTGTGAGTATTGGGATGGATGATTTTGAGAATGTGCCTTTCAATCAGAAGGGTGGAGCAGTTAAGGCTTATCAGCTCTTTGGACAGGAATTGAAGAAGATTATGGAAGAACTGAACACGGTGCTCGCAAAGTGACAGAAGAAGACCTCAACTTGCATCAGCTTCCGAGAGGTTGGATTTGGACTAGACTGGAAGAGCTAGCTGATGTAGTCGACGTAAATCACAAGATGCCGAAAAGTGTCGAAGATGGCGTTCATTTTATCTCACCAAAAGATTTTGTGGAACCTGAAGGAATAGATTTCGAGAATGCAAAGAGAATCTCTAAAGAAGATTTTCAAAGACTATGTCGAAAGTGTAAGCCTGAAAGTGGAGACCTCATATATTCTCGAATTGGGACAATTGGAAAAGTCAGAAAAGTTCCGCATGATACCCTATTCCAGGTCTCCTATAGCTTGTGTCTCATCAAACCAGTTGCCACATTGAAAGAGAGCGATATTCTCTATATATTTCTAAAATCACCCTCCGTATTGAAGCAGGCACTAGCTAAAAGAAGAAGTATTGGTGTCCCGGATCTAGGTTTAGGTGACATAAAGAAGTTTATGATCCCATTGGCTCCTCTTAACGAGCAGCGTCGTATTGTTACTAGGGTTGAGGAGCTTTTTACTCGTTTGGATGCTGGTGTAGAGTCGCTTAAGAAGGTTAAGGCGCAGTTGAAGCGTTACCGTCAAGCAGTTTTGAAATATGCCTTTGAAGGAAAACTAACCAAAGAATGGCGAAAAACTCATACCGAGTTGAGACCAGTATTTGCAGAGTCGCCAGTCGCCCCAAAGGGCAGTTCATCTTCATCCAACCTTCCTAAAGATTGGTTGCTTCTCACAATTCCGAATATTGTAACTAAGGAAAAGAATTCCATCAAAAGAGGACCTTTCGGTAGTTCAATAAGAAAGGAATTCTTCATGCCTTCAGGTTACAAAGTCTATGAACAAAAAAACGTGATTTACAACAATTTCAATTTAGGAAATTACTATATTGATGAGGACAAGCTTCTTCAACTGAAGGATTTTGAGCTGAAAAGCGGAGACGTAGTGATTACTTGCTCGGGAACTATTGGGAAGATAGCAATAGCTCCCACAGATCTGAAAAAAGGAATAATCAATCAGGCTTTACTCAAACTCACATTAGACGAAGCCAAAGTATCTGCAAAATACTTTTTGCACCTTTTCACATCCAAAATGCATGATATAATATTGGATGCAACCCGTGGGTCTGCTATGAAAAATATCTCCTCAGTTAAGGACTTGAAACGCATGCTGTTTCCAATACCTCCACTTATCGAACAGCAAAAAATTGTCGAGGAGATTGAGCAGCGTCTTTCTGTTGCTGATGAGATAGAAAAGACTGCCTCACAAACTGTAAATCAGGCAGAACGATTGCGCCAAAGCATTCTGAAGCAAGCCTTCGCTGGGAAGCTCGTTCATCAGGACCCTAGTGATGAGCCAGCAGAGAGGCTGTTAGAGCGCATCAGAGAAGAAAGGGCAAAGTCTAAAGATGAAAAAAACATAAACAAAAAGAAGACAAAGCCGAAACAGTTGGAGTTGTCCAGTTATGTCAAGTGAATCTGCCTCGCTTGTTCAAAAAGTCTGGAACTACTGCAACGTTTTGAGAGATGATGGCGTAAGCTATGGCGACTACGTAGAACAGCTAACCTACCTGCTCTTCCTAAAAATGGCTGACGAACAAACCAAACCACCCTTCAACAAACCCTCAACCATACCTCAAGGCTTAGACTGGCAAAGCCTACTTGAGAAAGACGGAGCTGCTTTAGAAGTTCATTATCGCTATGTCCTCGAAACATTAGGCAAAGAAAAAGGCATGCTAGGCGTAATCTTCAGAAAATCTCAAAACAGAATCCAAGACCCAGCCAAACTCAAACGCCTAATCGAACTCATCAACGCTGAAACTTGGATAGGCTTAGACATTGACGTCAAAGGCGAAATCTACGAAGGCTTACTCCAGAAAAACGCAGAAGACATCAAAGGCGGAGCAGGACAATACTTCACCCCAAGACCACTAATCAAAGCCATAGTAGAAGTCATGCGCCCAGAACCAGGACAAACAATAAACGACCCAGCCTGTGGCACAGGCGGCTTCATAATAGCCACACACGACTACATATCCAAAAACTACCCGTTAGACGTAGAACACAAGAAATTCCTCAGATTTCAAACTTTCAGCGGAAAAGACATCGTAGACTCAGTAGCCAGATTGTGCGTAATGAACCTATACTTACACGGTATCGGTGGAGACGAAAGCCCAATAGAAGTAGGCGACTCACTCATATCAGACCCGGGAACACGCTCTGACATGGTAATGACTAACCCACCCTTCGGCAAAAAAAGCAGCATAACCATAGTAAACGGCGAAGGCAAAGCTGACAAAGAATCCCTAATCTACGAAAGACAAGACTTCTGGGCAACCACAAGCAACAAACAACTAAACTTCCTACAACACGTAAAAACACTACTAAAAATAAACGGAAAAGCCGCCATAGTCGTCCCAGACAACGTCCTATTCGAAGGCGGAGCAGGAGAAACGGTAAGAAGAAAACTCCTCCACGAATGCGACGTACATACACTGTTACGCTTACCCACAGGCGTATTCTACGCCCAAGGCGTAAAAGCAAACGTCCTCTTCTTCGACAGAAAACCAGCAAGCGAAAAACCCTGGACACAAAAACTCTGGATATACGACCTACGCACAAACAAACACTTCACACTCAAAACCAACCCCCTACTCTACGAAGACCTACAAGACTTCATAAAATGCTACAACCCCCAAAACCGCCACGACAGACAACCAACAGACCGATTCAAAACTTTCACATACGACCAACTAACACAACGAGATAAAGCCAACCTAGACATATTCTGGCTCAAAGACGAAAGCCTCGAAGACACAGAAAACCTACCACCACCAGACGTACTCGCAAGAGACATAACAGAAAACCTCCAAGCCGCACTAGAACAATTCAACAGCATAAGCGAAGACTTAGAAGAAAGCAAAACCGTTCAGCAGTGAGACGCCGGCTTGTTGGAGATGAATTGGTGATAAGGCTAAACGACTCCATCAAAACGCAATTCGAAAACCTGTTTGAATCATATAATCATTCCTTATCAACTACTCCCATCTCTAATGAGGAAGATTTCATTGATAGAACAGTTCAAGCTTTTCAGAATTTCCAAGCTCAAGGTGATAGTCAAAGCCTTAGAACACGCTCAGTTAAGCTTCATGGAAAGCCATTGGTGAGTTTTAGATCATCCCTAGCATTGCCTTCTTCCCAGATAATACAACGAGAATTGGCAGATTTACTATTCGTGTACAAACATCTTATACACGGTCAGCTCGATGCCTACAGAGCTTCTCTGGTTCAGACAAAGCTCAAAAAGGAAACAGCAAAATCCTGGAGCATAGAGGCAGGACAGTTTTGGCTCATGAACTATTGGCCCGCATTCCGCATATCGAAACCAGCGAAATCCTCAAAGACTTATCATATTGAACCCAAGAATCTTTCGTGGGCGCTTTACGGATTCGTAAGTCCCACTGCTGCTGAACATCCTGTTTACTATTCATCTAGACGGATACTTCGAGCCATGGGATTCTCGATCCCGTCATCACACCATTTCAGTTTCGCTTTGCACCGCATGCGCCAAGTTTGGGTTTACAATTTCGGTTTGCTTTCTAAGCTATTGCAGGGTCTAGTTGGAGAGAATCTACTCTCCAACATCGTGGCAAAGACACTTATTGAAGACTTTTATAAACTCGCCAACCTCATACCTGATCCATCTGGAGAGTTTCAATGGGACAATGAAAAATCTGAAGAAGAAAAAGGTCTTGGCATAATTGAATTCACATTAAAAGATGAAGGCAGATATGAGAGACCACCACCAAAAACTGTGTATCCACCATTTCTCTAAGCTGACTGGATGCGACCTTTCAGATGAACTTCTATTCTTTTTCTTTATAGTGGCTTGGTCCTGCTGTGGCGCCTGTTGTTATGGCGAATCATATGATTGTTGCCGTTTTGTTTCCTGGGCTAACTATGTAGGCTAAACTAACTGAATGCCTGCGCGGTCGAAAAACAAAAAGAGGAGAAGATGAATTTTAGGGTTTGAAGCTTATTTCGCTTCTGTCTTCTTTTTGTTGTTTGCCAAGTCTGATGCTAACATCAGTTTCATGAAATCATAGATTTTTCCTTCTCTTCTGTGACCGCTTATGACGTCTATCACGTAGACGCCGACCACGAAGATTATGCATGCGATTAGCCATTCGATTAAAGGCGTAAAACTTGTAAAGTCCATTTTTGCTCTTCACCTCCTTCTTAACTTTAAACTGCACCGCCGTTGAGCACTTGTCCCAACGGTTTCGGGCGAGACAATTGCTAAGCCTTCTTTTCAATCGTCACCTGCGTTGGCTGTTCGGGCTCAGCTTTCTCAAGTGGCAACCCCATGTCCTTCAAAATGTTTCTAAATTCTTTTTTCAGCGGTTTTTCAAGCCTTTCGCAGGTGACGAAACGAGATCATACGTAAAATAACTAGGCTGAAATCCCCAGTGTTACAATTGGCCCGCACATGCCAAAATCATTTATACAAGCTATTGGAACCGCAATAGTATGTCAAGAGAGGAACTCCCGGAAGACATATCGCAAGACACAAAGGATTTTGTAAACACTTTTTGCGCCTTTCATAGAGCCTTTCCGAGTGAGAATCAACACATCTTTGATCAGATATATGAACAGATCAGAAAAGCGGAAAAATACGACAAAGACTACATTCCAAGCGAAAAGGGCCAAGAGGAAATATGGACCTTTGAAAGAAGCGGGGTCAAAGTCCTTAAGAGAGTTTTTCATCCCGGTCCAGGAGAAGGACCTGTGGGAGTGGATTTCGCTCTTTATAAAATGATGAAGCCGTCAAAGGTAGGGGTTACAGCGGTTCAGGTTAAGAGGAACAGAGGAAGAGGCTTTTTTGAATTTTTGCAAAGGGATTTGGATCAGCTTAGCAAGCTGGCACAGTATTGGGGCAGCGCATACTATCTAATGGTTGATGAAACAATCCAACCGCCATTGTATTGCTTCCTGATGGTGAATGAGGTTGACAGTCTCATTCATCAAGCTGGAGGCTTGGCAGCAGTCAGAGTTCTGAACAAAGATGTCAGAAATCATTGTAGAGGGTTAGATAATTTCTATGATTTATTCTATCGCTGCGGGAGGGGCTCATTATCTATGCCCGAGGATTACAATGCGAAGATAATTAACTATATCCAGAAGACAAGAAGGGCAATTGTCGAAATATCAGCAAGGCAAAGTAAACGAAACAACACTCAAAGAATACTTAAGATTGAAGACAAGCCAAAAGATGACGGTAAAGGAAGGATTAAAGGTTTCATAGGGTCTCTTTAGACTGCCTGTTCATGTAACATACATGCCCATTGACTCGTGTACTAGGCGTATGTCAGTGTGCCTTCATCCAGTTGTATTGGTCTATTATCCGAGTTGGCTTCTTTCGATATTTTCTTCTCAAAGAGTTGATCGTTGTCTCCAATCTCAGCATGAGTGTCTGCGTGGTTCTTTACTGGAGCACCTATTTTCTTTAGCGTACATGCCTCTTGCATCAAGGTTGGTATCAATCCCGCTGACTTTTTATCCGTTTTGGACGCATTTCATTAAGACATTATATTGTTAACACCTGTTAACAGAACATATTCTGGCACGTTTCTACGTTTGAACATGGTGCGGGGAGTTAGGTTTAAACATCGGTTTAAATTCTCGGTTTTTCACGGATCTAAATATTCGACAAGATTAGCGACTGCTATTTTACTATTGAAAAGCTAGGCGCGTCATGCGATTTGACATAGAGCACTTTCAAATATTTGTTTCACATGGGCATCTCAGGACGAAGTATTTACCGCCGGATTTTTCAACTTGTGTTTTCATTTCCTGCTGCTTCGGCGTCAGTCCACTTCGACATGATTTTATCTCGTAGAAGGTGCTTTCGCATTTATAATCGGCTCCTTGCGTTAAACGTTCTATATCAACGGGACATAATCTGCGTAATATCGGCTCCCAATGATCTTCGCATTTTTGCCCTTTCTCTTGATTCACGGATGGCATAATATATTAAAATCTTTCATTAACTGTTAATAAGGCTTTACTTACACAAGATTAAGCTACTCCTTTGGCCAAAGCTTCTCTATCCTTTTTTCTTCGCTCTTCAATTGTTTCTTCATGCATGGCTTGTTCTATTAAACTATCGAGTTTAGCTCTCAAGTTTACGAAGGACTCAACGTGTTCAATCAAATCCTTCCGGTGTTCACTGGTGTCCTCAGACGCTGCTATAATTTTGTAAATTGTTTTGTCGAGGGTAACCTCTTCCATAACTGGTCGAAGCCTCCATATTTGACTCATCTGCCACGTTGCATGTGAGTATGTATCCGCCCATCGCCTCACATATAAGGCATGAGAAGCTTTATCGTCTTCAATTTGTGATATAACCTCGACTATATCCTGCAACTCAATTTTTCTTCCATATCCGAACTCCTTTCCTTCTGGTCCTATAGGCGCATTAGGTCCAAGGATGTACTTCACGAATATTCTCTTTCCCTTGTATTCCCATACTCTTGAACTTGCGCTTGGCGGTATTAGACGTGTGGGGTCGCGATAATCCTTTGCGTGTTGAGGAGAGGTCTTCGAGATTCCCAATGCATCGGCGTACTTTTCGACTGCGTCAATCAATGTAGCATCATCTATGCCTGCTTGGTATCTGTTCCGTGTCTGAGATTCAAGTATGCTCAATCTTTTTTCCATCAGTTTTTGGAGAATCTTCGAGCGTTCGAGGCTCAGGATATCTATCCTCGGGATAAGCTGAGGTCGTCTTTTTCTGGCTTCTTCAAGCGCATGGAAAATTATCTCATCCTTCACGACGTAGATCTTTTGTTCAGTTCTCATGTCATTAATACATTGATTGCAAACACATACGATGTCTCCAGCAAACTGACCTGTGACTTTATGAAAGTATTCAATCGCGGTTTCCGAAAAGGGATAAGTTGAAAGTTCCTCTTTGGTTGGAAGAGAGAAAATGCACCCTTCCTCCTTAACCAGCGGTAGCTTCACTTTATGTCGTTCAGCCCACCAAGTCATGTATTTATTTACGAGTACTTTTGATTGATTCGAATTCAACTCCTTTAACCTTTCAGCTTGGAATTCGACCCTTCTTGCATGAGTTCTATCAGCACCTGCATTTTCGATCTCGGTATATACTGGAGTTGTACAAGCCAATAGTAGGAGTATTTGTTTGAGACCTGTAGTAACGCTTCGAAGTGTTCCAAAAAGGCTTGCAAGAGCCTTGTTTCTACCCTGTTCCTTTCCGTATTCTTGTTCATATTTCTCAACAATAAACCGAAAATACTCATCCACGTTGTCTATAGCGATGCACATGCCAGCATTCTCTTCTATTAATAACTCGCTGAGGCCTTCAGCTATAACGTGTAGAACCTTGTCGGTGAGCAGGTCGATTTGACTCTCGCCTTGCAAAAGTTTTATTATAGCTTGTTTTGCGTCTTGCCGGATTTTGGAATTTTGGATTTTATCTATATGAAGCAGTTCCTTCAGTTTCTTCAATACATCGTCATTTAGAAATAGACTTGTCCAAAGGTCTCTCTCAGTGATTTCTTCACGTCGGGCACGATATATAACGTAAATTCCATTTAGAGAGTCTGTTTCGAAGAAAAGATACTCGAGGTGTGACAAAAGATGTGATTTCCCAGCTCCAGGTTCTCCTACTACAAATGAGATATTATAACCTTCTCTGATACTTTGTTGAAATCTATCTTTGAACCATTTGAGAATTTGCTCGCCTCCGACTATGAAATAAGGTCTTGGCGGAGGCTCTGGGTAACGAAATGGATTGTCTGTATTAATATCTAGCAGTTTCCTTTTAAATTCTTCAGATGTTTGGTTTTCCACATCTCGGCCCCCGCTATCTCTTCAGTTTAACGTAGTAAAATTTGTTTCCTTCCGGCGTTACGAGATATTTGACGTCGTACTCCCCAATTGGGGCGCCAACATCAAGTTTTACATAAGCTTCCTTCCAAGCGTTTACCAGCAAGTTATCAAACATTTCATCACTAATTCCCATCCTTCTTGTCACGTTAGTCCTCAGTTTAGGTATTTCAGCTTGGTCTCCCGTTATCTTAACTTTATCAAACTCCTCCCTGACGACTTTGAGAAATTCTTCAAAAGCTGGTTTCCATGGCAAATCTCTTACATGCGATAAGAAATAATGAGCCAGTAAAAGCTCTACGCCTTTTAATATGAACGTTCTTTCATCTATCCCTAACTTCCTCTGTAAACGTTCCGCTATACCATGAAATGAGTCTGGAGAAGGCTTTTCACCAAGTGCCACTGCTTCCTCATATAATGCTTTAAGATAAGTCTGAAGATCAGGGGCAGACCCAACTTCGAAGATACCCTCCACACTTTTAAGTCTGACAGAAAGCTCTTTCATTTCATTGTCCACAGTCCAAATTTTATCAGACAATGACCGGATGTTATCTGAAACATCACTCACTTCAGTCTTAAGAAATTCCAACTCTTTTTTCAGCGATCTGATGTCCAAAGTGGAAATGTACTTCGGTCGGAGCCTTTGCAGAATAAGCTTATTTTTTAAAACTTCAATAGTGGACACGTTACCCAATAAAGTCTTTACGATGTCAGATTTTTTCGCATCTTCTCGAATTAGCTTGTCTATTCCAAAATCCTTGCATATTTTAACCAGGTCTGCTCTTTCCAACTGAGTGATGCTCTTCTCAAAGAAAGATGAGGCTACATCCAGTTTGCCAAAAAACATGCGCGCTGCTTGATTAATGCTCAGAAAATTTTGAAATTCCGCTGAATGTTGAATCTTTTCAATAACAAAACTTCTCGAGCGCCCTTCCAGCGAGTCTTTTCCACCAAGTGAGTAGTACAATTGCTTAAGCTCTTCGTTGCTTAGAAGTTGCAATGACCCTTTTGACGATGGCTTTCTTTTACTCTGCAGACTAAATCCCTCACTACAATTCGCTCATTTCCTCTTTAAATTAATATATCTACTGGTTAAGCTCTTTTCTATGCCACGCTTCTCTTGAGCATGTGTTTCTCGTTTTAGCTCAAGTTTTTATGTGGGTGCTTGAATTCTTACTTCTTTGTTTTTATAAAGCCCATTCGCATATTGGGTAAGGGTTAAGACCATGCATTCGAAAACATGGAAATGCTTAGAAATTCATGCAAAAGATTTTGAGCAAAGAAACAGTCTAATCCAAGACATACTTGGATTGATGAGACAACTGAAGAAAGAGAAACATGTGGAATCTTATTTCTTCAACAGATACTCTAAGCCGCAAGAAAACGTTTTCTTTATAAAATTCGGATTTGTCAATGGCGATCAAACGGCACAATCTCGATTGGACGCCTTATTGAAAACACACTCTGCGATCAAAGACACCAAACCTTATGATTGTGAAATGTGGGAAGTCGATGAAGTTCGTATAGACAAAATTAAGTGCGTTGCATGCGAGATGTATGAAAAGATTGCGGATAATTTTAAAGAAAAGATAACAATAGAGCAAGCTTTCTACCTTCTTCACTTTCTAATGAACCAGGTAGGATATTCCTACGCGGAAGAACATAGATTGTACAAGACGTTGGAAGAAAACATAAGACAACAATTAGAAAAAAGTTGACGTTACTTCCGTTTCCAAAAGGTTTCAAAGCCATCTATCTCGGTTGCGTAATTGAGCCCGCCTATGAGTAGGGAGATTTAAAAACTCGACCTAAATGAAAGCAGCTAGAGCGCAGAGTATCTTGTCGTCTGGTGCATTCTCTATAAAGCCGTGCAAGTTGGTCCTATTTAGTAATGCTGCCAGGTAGGCTCTTGCTGTTAGCTGGTAGAGTTTAGCTACAAAACCTGTCTTTGTTTTTCTTTCTCCGCTTTTTTCAATGTAGCCATGTTCTTCTAGGGCTCTGACTCTTCGGTTTACTGTGTTGTAGGGTATATATGTGAAGTCTCTTTGGGTTCTCAGCTTTCGCCATAAGTCGTAGATTGCTAGTGGACTTTGCTGGGCGAGGATCCAGAATATAGCCTTGTTAAGCCTTGCATCTCGGCCTTTAAAGACTGAGATCCTCGCCATCTTGTCATCATGTTCTCATTTAGCTTTAGATGATAACTAAAAGACTGGATGCGTTCCGCGGTTAAGAGGGAGACCCCCTCTTGTGAATGGTGATTGGATATGTCCTTTTTCGGATACTGTCCATTGGAACTGCCTCTAATGGACAGTGTCCATTGGAAGCCTCGGTAATGGATAGTGTCCATTACGGGCGGCAGAAAATTCTTGTGGTTTTCTGGCGATTGTCTAGTGAGGCTGGGTTAGATGGTTGAGTTTGTCATTAGGGTAAATCAGCAGAGGACGGCGTACATACCTAAGCAAATAATCGAGAATCTGAGCTACTTGTCTCAGTTATCAGCTTCTGTTAATCCCTCTTAACGAACCCTTAGAATATCGTCGACGGACAGCATTTGCAGACCCTGTTAGCGTTCCAGCAAAGTGCAGGAATTGCGTCAGCTTTTTGCAAATTGATGGGCAGAGGCGGGGTAATCTAAACCACAGGCTGCATAACGGCTCCATAAGTTGATGTCGCTTCGAGAGTACGCCCCAAAAGCATATCGCCAATAGCTCCAAGGCCGACCTGAAAATTCTTTTGCCACAGCTTTAGCCATAAGACTGCAATCTTTCAAATAGGGCAAGACTGCTTCTGGTGGATGAATAGTCAAGAAGCCCTTTCGGGCTGCTTTCCTTTTCTTGAGATATTCATTGTATAATCTAACAGTTTTATTTAGACTGACCAATCCTTTTCTGGACTCCATTTCTCCAATCTTCCTCGCGATTTCTTGAAGTTCAGCTTCGATATCGATGTCAAATGTGTGAAAGTTTTCATCCCAGTCTACAACTATCTCCTCGAAGTCACCTTTGACTCTATGCCAGAGCTCTCGGAAATGAAAATCTGTCACAATCCACTCCAATTTTCCAGTCTTTGCGTCGCACCATAGCTCAATTCTTTCAAAGTCACGAACTGGCTTGGGAAGTGTGAACTCCCATTTCCATACATAGATGTGTCTGAAAACCCAGTATTGACCATTGATCCATGATGGGCTATCGCCAACAGTTTTCTGGAAGGGAAAAAGTTCCTTGTGCATGTTGTCGTACAAGTAACAAGTCAAATTGTAAAGTTCCAGCGAGGGATGGGGGTGCATGAGTAGCAGAAGCCCAATCATACCAGATGACGCTAATATTCCAAGATTTCTAATTAATGATGGGTAATCTCCGTCTGGTAGAATGATGTAACCTACTATGGCAAAAAGGAAAACTGGAACAATAGGAATGATCATTCTAAAATGAGCGTCAATAACCATATGTCCGACTAAGGTTCTTGGCGTATGTGCTTGATGTCTCAACCAATAAATAAACCCCCAACCTACAAATGCACCAATGATTATTAGCAATGCGATGGCAGCAGGCTTATCGCTATAGTTGCCTGCGTCCGTTGGCACTTCTCCCAAGTATATGAAAAGAATTAGTATTAGCACATTTGCTGCAACCGCACATGCTCCAAAGGTAATGACCTCTTTGACGATTCTGGATAACCAACCAGTAAGCAGCGCAAGCCAAAGAGATCCATTCAACAAGGCCGCAAGACTGATTCTATTTGAGAGAGCCATAAGTATCAGATTTCTTTCTCGATCGATAGGCAGAAAAGAAGATATTTCATAGATGTTTGCTTGAAGATGGAAAACTACGGAGAATCCGAAATTTAGAACGATAAATACTATAGCAATACTTGGCAACCAACGTTCGAGATGGGAAAACAAGGCTTTTCTTGCTTCTCTCAAGGAACGTTTCTGCATGAGCAGGAAAGGATTGATCAAACCTGAAGCAACTAGTTTTCCATCGACTGTCGTGACGTCAACCGTCTCACCCTTGTTATGGGTCACAAGTTCTGAAGAAACAACATCATGTTTATCCGGAAAGTCTAAAGCTTCAGTCTCTGCAAATTTATTTTTCCCATAACTTTGCCGATTAGACCAGTAGTCTCGAAAACGGTGAACTGTGAAAGTTTTCACGGGGGTTCTCTCGCTCTTTGGATTGTCATTGGTTAGAAGGATTTTTATCTTTTTAGGGACTGAGGGGTCCCCCTCCCCTCATGGTATGTATAAATCGATCGATTGCCGTTAATAAGCCTTAACGAACCTAGGGGTTCCATGATACGAACCCTAAACTTTCATCCTATTTTCCGATTGAAGCAAGAAAAATCCCCTCTACAAGAAAGGAAGGCATGCCCTAGTTTAAAAGGGGAGAAGAGAAAGAAACAAGTGCTTTTTTTTCAAAAAACATCAAAAATCAGTGTTTTTAGACAAACTACGTTGTTTGTCATGTTCGTTTTAGCAAAATAAAACGAAATGCTTTTATTTTTGACTTTTGCGACGTTTTTTGTGTGTGTTTGTGCGCAACAGCACAGCACACAAGCACAGGCACAAAAAAGGCGCACAAGTGCTTAACGGAACCGTGAAGGGTTCTGTAAGTAGAAGGATAGGCACGCTGTCAATGAACAGCGCAACCTTAAGGGTTCAGCGCACTACTGAAGTCAAAAATTCGCCTTATCCTAAAACGGAACCCAACACGGTTTAAGCGTGTCAAAAGTTGCGCCCTTGACCGCCATTATAATGGCGCATCAAGTTTGTGCTTATGGGTTCTTGACCGTGAAGGGTTAAAGTCGTTCACGGCTTAAGGGTTGACATAACGGTTCCCTAAAATCGGGTTATGTCGTGCATGGGAAAGGTTGAATAAAACGACTTGAAGTGAAATAAAGCCTTTAGAATTAGGCTGTAAGGCTCATAACCTTATAGCGTTATGGCTTCTCTAAACTGTTAGCCACAGCACTTTAAGGGGTTTGACCTATGCCTTTTATCGCTCGTTGCCACAGGTGTGGTTATGTTTCTATGGCAAGGACAAGGGCTGTTCTAAATATCTGTATGGAAGAACACGACATCAGAAGCCACAGGGACCACCAGAGTTTCAACGCTAAAGAATATCACTCATGGACTATTGCTACGGTTACGAATGACATTTTCGGCACATTAGAACGGCTATCACAGACTTCAAGGTTCTGGAACGCCCTACGAGAGTTTCCCTTTTTTCTGGATTGGCTAACAGGGAGTATAAGCCTTTATGCAGACCAACAAGTAGCCAAAGGGGGTAGCTTCCACCCTTTATAGGGAGATGGTTGTTTTGCCTAAGAAAGGTTCCGAGGCGACAGCTGTTACTGTAGAAGTTGAGCAGGAACTCACTCTTCTACGTGGCTTCAGAGACTTAGTTGGCGAGAGATTTGGCTATTGGATGGGTAGACGATTAACCCAGCAAGAGCTGAATGACGCAACCAAAGAGGAACGCAAGGTCACACGGGAGATACGCAAGACCATCAAGGACAATTTGCCCACATGGATTGAGAACGCCGACATAGACTCATTCAACGGGAAGAATGAGGAACTCGCAGAAGCCAACAAGGTTGTGAAGGAGAAATCCAAGCCATTCAGAGAAAAAATCGCACCTCTATCCAAGGGAATCCGCTACATCGACAACATCGCCATACCAGACGCCCTCAAAGAGTTGGGAACTCCTGTTCAGCCTCGCTTCAAGCTGTCCGAATACATAGACAAACGCATAGCAGAACAGAAAACCAAAAAGTAAACTCTCTATCTTTCCTCAACTTCTCTCCTTTTTTTCCTGTCTCAGTCGTCTGGACAACCCAGCGACGGCATGGAAAGGCAACCCCAGAGAGCGAAAAAAGTTGGGCATAAAAAAGGCTACTAACTTGTGGGTTCTCTAAAGCTCAAATTCCTCCTTCAGACAAGCAAGGAGTAGGATTCTCCATTGTGTTGGGTTTGAACTGAGCGAAGAGAAGAGGTATTAGACTTCGAACGATTGGTATTATACAAGTTTATGTTTAAACACCATAGGTATAATACTCCTTGGTAACTCCTTTCTCCTTTCGCGTTCCTCTTCAGAGCGGAGTAAAACCCACAACAAGTGAAACCTACTCATAAGAGGCTTTCGATGATGTAGAAACTCGAGCTTAGCGGATAACAAGTCGGTCGTAAGACTGATGGTAACACCCCTCTCGAGGAAGAGATGGTAGGATACTCGCTTAAAATACAGAAGCTTGGGTACTTCTCAATTTTGAGAGGGCGAGAAACTACGTTGAGTTGCCAACTGTGAAGCGTAGGTTAGGAACCTCAAGCCACTATGAAAGCCTCTAACAAATTCAATGCTTATCCTCGGTATAGTAGGCGGCAAGATGCACAGGCGTGTGCAAGTGGTACCCCAGCGGCTGAGCGTCTCTCAGCCTACGCCGTCCTTGACCGAGGAGAGTAGGATGGGGTGCAATGAAATTGACAAGAAAGTGGATTTCATTCAGAGACTTGTTTGATGATCCAAATGAACCCGCTGATAAAGGTATTAGCTTAGAAAACCCTGTTTTCAGAAAATATCCAAATACCGTCGAATTTGCAGTAACAGAGAAACCATACCTTGCACAGATAATCATTAAGGTCAAGGAAAGCGTGGATAGTTTAGAGTGTGTCGAAGACGAGATAGCCTCTATGCCAGAAGTTGAGGAAGTGGTTTCAGTAGAAAGCATTTCCTAGTTCCTTTTTTTCTCTTTTTTGGGTGATTTATTGAGAAAGTTTCATTGTCGAGTTTGTGGAAACACAACGTTCTACATCGACTCCGATAGTGTAAGAAGAGAAGACAAGCCTACATACATTCAATGTGCTAAGTGTAGTCAAGAAGCAGCTGTCTAACCTCTCCTTTTTCTCTGTTTTTGGGGTGAAAAGTGACTACTGCTAAAGAAGTTATTGAATGTCTCCAGAAATATGACGAGAACGAAGAAATTGCTGTGGCGATATGGTCAGAAGTAGATGTGCTGGAGAGGGCTAAGGAACGTGAAATAGCAATTACCAGAGAACAGGCAAAAAGTATCATTGACCTAATCCATCGCAAGCAGGACGCATCGTTAGGAATCAGCTGGGATACCATCGACTGTTATCTGGACGAGTTAGAACCATAATTCCTTTTTTTGGGGTGTCCTGTTGTACGGCTTAGTAGTGACTAGGGATGAGACCAAAGCAGAGCGCGTAGTCCGACAGTTCTCACGAAGGGTTCAAGTGAGACATGGTCGCAGCGTAATGTTCATTTATTGTGGATGGCCTGTCAGCCGAGAGATCTGCATGAATTGTCTAGGAAGCCCAATGGCTAGACTGTTCAATGGCTGCAATGTGGAAAATTGTCCAGTAGACCAAACTATAGAGGAAACATTAATTGGACTACGTGCTCTGCAATATGTCAGGGTGAAGGCTAAGATAGTCTTCCCTGCGCCCTAATTTTCCCATTTTTCTGTTTTGGGGTGATATCATGGGAGAAGAACTCATCACCGCTGATTGTTGGCGAAAAATGACGACTGACGATATTCTCAATTCAGTCGAGATAGCCTTAAGGGTGCTTGACGAAAGACCCATGAGGCAAGAGGATCTAAGTAGAATGTTCGCGATCCTCGAAAGTGCCGCCCGAATAGTGAAACAAAGAGTTGTCGACAAGATAGGTCTCATTGGGTGACTCCTCTTTTTTTCTCTTTTGGGGTGATTAGGTGCCCAACAAGGTTTTGTACTGTAATTCTTTTGAGGTAAACCACAACCAAGAGGTTGTTCTAATAACCTTAAGGTTCGAGGGTCCAGACGGATGCAGAGAAACAGTATACGCGTGCATAAGTCCGGCAGGAGCAGTAGCCTTCAAGGAAACCTTGGAGAACACGTTGGCGGAGTACGAAGAGAAGCACGGAAAAATAGTGAGAACCGAATGGAGAGCGCGTCCTAACACAGTGAAGAACGATACTTCATACCTAACTTAAACCCTTTTTTCTCTTTGTGGGGTGCTTCTATGCCTATACAAACGAAAGGGAGCTTTGCTAAAGTGATAAAATCCATTTTTGAACAGGTTTTACAACCTTACTTTAGGAGTTGGCAGTTTTGAGGATGCGTAAGCTATGATGTTGAAGAGATTAGAAAGGACAATAAGGATTTAATAGGCTTCCACATAGACGTTAAAACGAGCAGAGGAACCTGCCGCCATACGTTTAAGCGGAAGACCGATATTGATGGCTTCTTTATATGGGAAGAGGTATCAGTTGAAGAACTAAGAGAACAAGAATAACCTTTTTTCTGTTTCGGGGTGCTTACATAGATTATGGAGAGCTAGGGGTGTAAATGAATAAGATAGCGTATTTTGGCACGGAGAAAGACATCAAAAGAGCAGTAGCAGTTTTGAAGAGGCACAGGAAACTGGAGCGGATGAAGGAAGGCGAGGCAAGACTGAAAATACAGGGCCTCATTGATGAACACAACCTGAAAGCAACGATTCTGGTTAACGGTAACGCTGTGTGGAGCAGGAAGAGAATCCTAGCTAACTTGCGGCGAATAATGAAGCATGGAACCCTATTTCAACAGGACCATGAGCAACCCATCCTATCACACTACTTCTACGAATTTCTAACTCTGGTGTGTGGCAGCATAGCCCACTACGACATTGACGGATGGATACACCACTACCCAACCGTAAACCATCTCAAAAACTTCTTTAAGAGAAACGAGTTCGGCAAAAGAGTCCTCGAATGGATCCCAGAGTGGAGAACAGACGCAAAGGTAATAGTGGAAGAAATTGAAAATCTTTTGTTCCCATTCCAAAGCTACATGAAGGCGCAGACGAGGGCTGAAGGCGACATTGAATAGTCTCCAGTTATGGCAACTTAAACGTTTTTGCGACGTACATGGACTAGACCACCAGGAAATAGATGATACCTTAACGTATTCGGAGAATAAGAAGCACCTCGAATTACTCGTAATGGATCGAGACAGATCTGCTGAATGGGCTTCCGAGCAGGAGCGTTACCACGAAGAACACGCTCTCTCAGATTATGTAATGGCTATCTTAGACGGTTCCAACATATCAGAAGAAACTGGACCTCCACTCGAGCCACGATTCTCACTAACCGCGTATATTGAGTCTGGAAGGAGACAAGATGAAAGCTCATTATGAGCGACTGTTAAAGGAGAGAAGATGCTGGCAAACTATGAAAGAATGTCCACTCGGTGAAGACTTCTTGAAAGAACTCTATTCTTGGTCAGAAGTCAACCCACTACACCCTTTTTTAGTTTGGAAAATATGTGACCCATGCCACTACGAAAATAAGGTTCCAAAGACAACCAATAAAAGACCGTCCCTTTTTTAGGGGTGCAGATTGAAACTAAAAACCTCCAACATGGAAGTGGAAGTCAAATACAAGAAAGTAGGCAACAAACTTGTGACACCCATTCCATCAATTGTAAGTCGAACACTGGATGGTGTCCCGGTCCAGCAGGTAAGGGTTGTGGGAGACAGAAAATTCGTGTGGCGAGGAAAAGAACTCGCGGTAGAAATCAAGCTAGTCGACCCTGACAGCGAAAAACAGATTCCCAGCTCAGAGGCACTAGAAATACTAGAACACTACAAGTACATGCTGTTAGATGCGAACGGCAATGCGGTCAACGATGATGATGTCCAAGACTTCATAGTGAAGCAGGATGGAACAGAGGAGCCTGTTAGACCATTCGACAGAACAGAGGTGATTGAAGTTCCAGAAGAAAACTGGGTTCCATCAACCAGCATAGACGAATTTTTGATCACCAGCATCTACGAATTATTTCACCCAGACAAGAAAATTGCCAGACTTCTCTGGGAAGAAGCCGAGCGCCGGATGAGGAAAGACCAAGTAGGTTTAACGACATTCTCACATGGAAGAGGCTACAAACAGTATTTCGCCTTTCTATGCCCAGTTGTTAAGGAAGGAAAGTTCGTGTGGCTTCTAAAACTGACAGACACCCAAATCGAGTACCAGCACATGCAAGAGATCCCCAGCGAAGTCAAAATCCCAATCAAAGAAGCACCAACCCTCAAAACCCTGCCACCAGTCCAAGCCATAGTCGTAGCAGCCAAAAACAAAAAGAACAAGTAGTAGTGGCGCGGGTTCAAATCCCGCCCACACCCTTTTTGGGGTGCAACCAACGTCTGAATGTCCTAAGTGCGGAAATCCCTTTGAAATGGTGGCTCTGGCTTCAGACTACGTGGTTGAAGGCTGCCCAGAACATCGAGAATTTGAAAGTCATACACCTAGTCGTCACGTACTGCGAATACTGTAAAGAGCAGACGGCACACAAAGTCGTTGGCAAGAATGACCTAAGGTGCTCAAAGTGTGGTAGTGCACGTTTACACAAGATACAAGGCTTTGACGCCTCCCTGATGTAATCAATGCTGTTCTTCTCCTTTTTCTACTTGGGGTGTTAGATGCCGAAAAGAATACTTGTCATCAAGATGGAAGGGGCTATAGAAGAAATCAACTCCTACTGTGAAGAAGTCGGAGAAATCGCCAACAAATACAAAATAAAAGTGGAATTCGAATGATTCAGCCTATGCTCTGCCAAACTGGAAACCTAAAGGATCTCAGCAGGCAAGGATACATAGGCGAACACAAATACGATGGGACTCGCTGTCTTATTATCAAGGAGAACAGAATAGTTACGCTTCAGAATAGACATGGTATCATCTACACACATAGACTACCTGAGTTGGTTACTGCTGGAATGGACATCCCTGGAGATTTCACCATTGACGGTGAGGTAGTTTTTATTAATCATGAAACCGGGAGAATCGAATTCACTCCATGTCAAAGAAGATGTAGTACAAGTGACTTCGCTCGAGTATACTTCCTACAACAGCAGTTTCCAATAGTTTTCATGGCGTTCGACATGATCAAATGTATGGGCGAAAACGTGACCCAGCGGCGACTCTTGGAACGCAAGAACCTCCTTCGCAACCTACTAGCAACCAGCCCCGATGCCTTAAAAACTATAAGATACGTGCCACACCGACACAACCTTGAACCCTTCTTCGAAGAAGTCAGAAAGCAAGAAGGAGAAGGCATAATCATAAAAGACCTAAACAGTAGATACCAACACGAACGATCATACAGTTGGCTCAAAATTAAGAACTGGAGATTCGAAATTTGCGACATAGCAGGATACACACCAGGACAGAATGCGCGTCACGGTCTCTTTGGAAGCCTAGTTCTAGCCAGAAACGGTAGATTCCGGGGATGCGTAGGATCCGGCTTCAACGACAGGGAACTAAGAAAAATCAAGGACATGTTAACTGATGCTCCCAAAATATCAAGACCCTTTGACATAAGAGAACCATACTTTCCTGTCAAAACATCACTACAAGTAGAGGTCAAATACTACCAAGCCACGGAAAACGGTGTGCTTAGATTCCCAGTGTTTGTCAAAACCATCTAACTTTTTCTTTTTTGGGGTGTAAATTGAACGACCCATTAGAAGAAGGTAGAAACAAGAACCTAAATGACCCACGCAGAGAAGAGCTGAAACGCATAGTTAGGGAAAAAGGGCTGCTCTGGGCCATAGCAGCCATGGTTGAGGGAAGCATAGGCTACGACACTCCCAACAGCGCAAAAATCCGCATCCAACAACTAATGGAAGACAAATATGTCCATGGCTGTGAAAGAAGTCACGCATGCTTTGAAGGCGACAGCATATCAGAAATCGAACACGACTTCAAATATTTCCAAAAAATTGAAGAAACTCATCCAGAGAAAGTTACAAGGCTGTTACACATCATCGAGAAAGTGTCAATGTGGACCCACGAGAACCAAGTAGGGTTCGGACTAATGTATCCCACCATGAACATCTAGAAAGGTGGGAAATGTGAAGATAGAAGATAAAAAGTGGTATCGTAGGGGAAGAGATTATCCACCTTACCAAAAAAGCAAGAGTGGTTCCTGCTGGGTAAAAATGCCGATAGCAATGAGTGGCAAGGAACTAAAAGAGTGGTTCACTGAAGAAGAACTCAAGGACTACCCAAAACTAAACGCCCACAGTGGACCACTTCCATAGTCTTCTTCTTTTTTGGGGTGTTGATGGAATCAACCATAACTATGTTTAAAGAATGCTTGTACTCCTCGTTCTATGACTGGCTTAAACTACACAGGGAGATCATAGGTGAGAAACACTATGGTTGGGCGTATGAAGAGATGGAGAAGAGCTGGGAAACCAGCAACACACCCATCTACCTAATCGGGGTTGCCATGTGGATGTTCATGGCCATCTGCAACCTAGGAGTGATGGCAGGTATAGGACCATGTTCCGTAAACATAGTGGAAATTCCAAAAGAATTTGATGAAAAAGCCACAAAAAGAGTACTAATGAATATTTCATCATGTTTATCTCTGCAATATCTCCCTCCAGAAATAGGTAAACAGCAAATACCAAATATGACAGGACCGCCGTGGAGATTCAAGTTAGCGGAGTACATACAAGCCCAACGCTAGGGCGACTATTTTTTGGGGTGAAGTCGTGAACATTAGATTTCTAAAGGATATGCCTGTAGCCTGCCATGAAATAGAAATAGACGTGGGAAACATGAGGGTCAAGGTTCTACACGATTTCAATTGCCGATTCACCACTGAAGGCTATATTCTGTTCACAACCTTTGTGGCGCCGAGAGGGTACTACACCTATGTCGACTGAATTAATAACATTGCTTCAGCGGATACAGGGACGCACGGAAAGGTTTGCACCGCCTACAGAGGAGCCACCGAAACCAAGTAAAGAAATAAAAGTGTTACTGCTTCGACTCGAAACAAGAGAGTGGCAAGCACACGCAGAATTAGAACTAATAGAACTGCTGAGGGACATGGAGTACGAAATCAGATTCATAAGACATGCCTTAAACTGTAAAAACTGCCTACTAGAATTATGTCTAGACGTTGAACGATACCTAGGTTCACATTCGGGGTTTTGGTATCTTGACCTACAAAATGATCCGGAGTATTTCATGGAAATCCATCCAGACGCCCCGGATCCTAGAAAATATAAATTCGGCTCCTACTGGACCAGAGACGAAGGGCAAGCAATCCCATTCATCAAAGACCGAATGAGGTGGGCCCAGAATATAACAAAGAAGCAATTACGAGTAGCCGACAAACTTCTTGAGGTGGTGCAGGGCTGGGACTTGAGCGCCAAAGCATACGAAAGATACGAAGACCTATGGAATCAGCTAAATGTCTACGTATCCACTCCTCCTCTTTTTTGGGGTGAAAAATTTGTCTGTACAATTAGAAGAGGAACAAGAAGACACGATGTATATGTGTGGTTGCTGCAAAAGTCTACTAAGTAAGAAGGAATATCCTCCGATAAACAAGTTGTGTCCAGAATGCCATAAGTCCAGAAGTGAAAACCTAACCGCCCTCTACAACATGGTTGAACGATTACTAAGCCACTCACTACAACCAGGAATCGGATACCGAGAAGTCACGGACGAAGTCATGCGAGCAAGAAACAACCTACGCACAATCATGATAAAAATGGGATGGCAAGGCCAATTCTAACCTTGCTTCCCCTTTTGGGGTGTGTAATGAGTAAAGAACTATTGCAGTTACTTCAGAAGATACAGGTTAGAAGGATCGAAGAGGAATACGGTAAGAGCCCAAAGAAAGCATTGTACATGATACTACACGAAATACAATCATTGGAGCATCGTGGTCGTCGGTATAACTGGGAAACGATGGTTGAACTTCTAGCTCACCATTTGGGAATAACTAAGACGCAGCATGAGGATGTACTCCGCCGCGTAAACGAACTTGGCCTGCTAGAATCCTATTGCGTGGCTGTGAAGAAGAATCCTTGGGACTACATAGGTGATGTCTACATGGAAACCGAGTTAACGGAACCAGGACAGAACATGACTCCCAAAGCCATTGTTGACTTCATGGTTCAGATGACACATGGTAGCCCAGAGAAATTTGAGGCTAAACTCTTCAGCTATTTCTCCTACTACGAGCATATTCTCTGGTATTATCTAACACATCATGCGCCACCCAATCACTTGACACCAATGGAGTTTCCAATATCCACACAATTAGACACCTTAGTGACTCACTCACTAAGGCTAAAGCCTTGTGTGGGAACAGGCCGCTTTCTCATTGAAGCCAGCCTCATGTACCCAAAGGCGCCTCTAATATTATTCGGCATAGAAATAGACCTTTGGCTTTACAGAGCATGCCTAGTCAACATGAAGTTGCTCAGTAATCATCCATGTTCAATTGTTTGCGCTGACGCCTTAAGATTAGACCCTAATAAGACCGGACCCACAAGTCCATTATGGGACAGGGGAAACCAGTGGGTCCCACCTGACGTTAGCGAGTTCTATTGGAAACCCACGCCTCCATTCAGGGAATACCTACAATCCAAAAACAAATAACCCTTTTTCTCTTTGGGGTGGAAATATCCGAAAGAAAGACCTCAGAAGAATGTGTGAACTACTGTGCAAGATCGGCGGAGAAGAGCATGAAGTGGACGAACTCTACGACATGGTTGTAAGCGACCTAACAGCAAAGCATGCTCCGACACGATGGATAGACATCCTAGAACTAGCGGTAGATAACCTGAAGGGGATGCACACAACACTATAGCCACCTATTTTTTGGGGTGAAAGAATGCCAACTATACGGAGTGAGTTCACTATAAACCAGTTCGAGGCTGTGTTACAGAAACTCGCGCATGACCTTCCAAAGTTCACAAGGGTTTCAACAGACCAAGTAACCATGAGATTCAGCTACAATGAAAAGGGTAAGCCGCGAAGCGTAACCGTGGAACTCCACGGAGAGGGCCAGTGGCTAAGCTTCAGAATTGAACCCAAAAACTACTTGGACAGCAACCACGTCACAAAAATAACGTTCAGCTATGAAGACAACAAGGCGAAAATAGAGGAGTATCTCAAAGAAATCATGGCATCCCAGAAGCCTGTTCCACGCTTCACCTTGAAGAAATACCAAGCTCAGCCGGGTTCAAATCCCGGTTAAAACTTTTTTTTCGCAGTTAAGCTAACAAATCCTTCTTTTTCACGGGCTGAATCTATTCCCAAAGGGCAACCTAAAGGGCAAACCTTGGGCATCTTATTAAGAAGAACTCTTTTTTCTTGGTCAATGAAATCAGCAAGTGCATGCATTCATGCATGCAAAGAGGTATTATGGAGAGTGTTCAAAAACCGTGTGTACGAGAAGGAATGGAGGGAGGACCATGACTCAAAGTGACGCTGAGAAAGGTAGGAAATTTCAAGCTGAGGTTAGAGAGTTTGTTGAGGAAGTTGTCGGTGAAAATCCAGACGTTAAAGTTCTCTCTGAACCCTCGCTGCCTGGGTTATCAGTTCAATGGACACCTGACACAATAGTTGTTGGAAGGTCTGTGTTAACTGACAAGTTCTCCATTCACCTAGTGATAATCAGCTACAAACGTGTAAAAGAAGGGGCTCATCCGGCGACATACTGGAGTGCAATGAGCAGAGACTACATGAAACTCAACGACCTCAAACTCAACTCTGAGTTGAGCATTCTAATGCATGCATGAAGAAAGGAAAACTTTCTGCAAGAAATGTCCACTCGATTACTATTGTCCTAAGATTCCGTAAGTATCACACTACAAATTATGCATGTATGCACATTAGACATTTCTTTTTCCTTGAATCTGCTGGAGTTGAAAGTTGGCAGCACCAATTTTGCTATCGTTTCCTATTTCTTGGAATACCTTAAGGGCTTTTTTTGTGTTCGCTTCCGCCCCTCTGAGATCTCCCTTCAGAAACATGACAGTTCCAATCTGAAACATACAATCTGTCACCCCTTCCCTGCTTCCTAGTAGACGATACAACTTCATGGCTTTCCTCGTATATGCCGCAGCCTTCTTAAGATCCTGTTTCATGATGTAAACAAACCCCAGTTGAAAGGTTCCCACAGCGAGTCCTTGTAAATTACCAAATTCGTCAAATAGATCTAAGCTTTTTTTACATAACTCCTCTGCTTTATTAGGGTCTTCTTGGATCGTGCTTAGCTGGTGGCATAAACCAGCAATTGCCGCCTTGTTATCAAGCTCCTGATATATCTCTAGACTCCTTCTGTAAAACTTCTCAGCGACATTCGGTCTGTTTCCCCGCTGATTTATCCTACCTAATTGAAAGAGTAGGCTAGCAATGTCCTCCTTCGATCCGAAAGTTCGAAAGAACTCCAAGCATTTCTTTGTAAGAGTCTTGGCTTTGTCAAGATTACCTATTGTTTCGTAAATTAAACCAAGTTGTTTCTGAGACGAAGCTATTCCATAGTTGTTTTTCTCTCTTTCCTGTACCAGTAAGCATTGTTGGATCAACACTTCGGCTTTGCTATATTCCTGAATTTGATAGAGCATCAAGCCCAAAATCCAAAGCCTTTGTCCTTGATTCAGGCTTTTCGACCAATTGTCAAGGACACTTGGCCAAGGGGCCTCTTTTCTTGCATGCATGCATTTCTCTTGCAAATGTTTTCTGGCAAACCGTTTGTAGAGATATTCGATTATTTCACTTGCATTAACTTTGATGATCTTTCCTTTGAAATTCGTGAACGGATCTTTCAGGGGCTCTATTTCAGCATTGCAGAGGGAGAGGTGAGGTGAGTGTTCTATCAGATAAACATGATTATTGGAACTCAAGTCTCTAATAACAGGATTCAGATCAAATTCATCGGAACAGCTATATCCAAGAACCACAACGTCACGATCTAAATCTTGGAAGAAATGTTTCAAGATTCTACGGCGTGATTCTCTCAGATTCCTTTTTGACACACTCTCTAACGTTGTTCTTATACTTGATTCGTCGTTAATGCTCCCATGCAATTTGAATATAGTTGGTTTCTTCAAGTCACCCAGGTCTAATTTCGAGAACTGCTCTTCATTCCAGTAGACCTCAAAAGTCGGCGCTGGTTCATTTTCTTCGCTGCACAAATCTCTAAGAGCTTGCTCGATCTTCTCGTCAAAATTCGTAGTTACCACTTCTGAAATATATCCTTCTCTCATTAGTCTTGCAATTAAGTGATGAGTCTTATTCGGAGATCCCAGACTGAAAACCTCTATTAGAAAACCCAAAAAATTACTGTTATTAACTAGAACTTCCACAAAGGCTTCAAATGGGTAGATAATCCCTTCAACTCTCTTGCCCAAGAGTTTTAGTAACGTATCTCCGGTGAACTTGTCTATATCTAGGTTTTTCTCGATGACGTACCTCCTCATTTCACCGGCTAGAGGAAGATTTGAAGGAGGGTTTTTGGAAATACCCGCACCTAGAAAAAGAATCAGCTTTTTTGATACTATAGCTTGGGCCAACCATTCCACAAAGCAATCAGGATTAGTCGGGTTTTCCTTTCCACATGGCATATTATTATCCTTCTCAGTTAAGTATGACTAAGGCATTCTATGCATGCATAGGTTCTAGAGCATTTCATCTACATGTTTTGCATTCATGATTGGACATGCGCGATGGCAAGACTACTCTCCCAATCGGGACGTCTTTATGATTTCTGCGAATTTCTTTATGTTTTCAGGAGTTAGAAGTTCTCTCAACTTGTCAACATGTTTCTCATTTGCATAAATTGGAAGCTTGCAAAAATAGTGTAGAGCTTGAAATAGTTCGGCAAGTTCTCTAAAACCGTCTAACGTAGTCATGTAATCAATAGTATAGCCCTCAGGGTCTATCAGCCTCAACACATACTGAACATTAGAAACAAGAGGGCCTTTAAGTCTAGCTATAATAGAAAGTTCGTAGTTCCCTCTATTGCGTTGAGACCAGACCTTATGGTCCACAGTTTCCTCGGTCATAGTTTACTTTCTCCATTTTATGCATGTATGCATCATGACGATCAGACTGAAGCATTGCGATGTTTTTTCCGTTTCTTTCGAACTTGCTCTACACCGCTAGGCGTTTTTCGAAACAGAATTGAATCGTCAGGCACGTTTCGAATCAGGGTTGAGCCGTCAGGCAACCTGAGTCCGTGTCTTATTGATTCAGAAGTCTGAAGAACATCTATTATTGATTGTTTAGGTTCTTCCACGAAAACCGTTCCCTTTATTTGAGGGCCTCTCTTTGGTTTTGGAACTTCCTTCAATTTTGGCATCACTGCGATCGCGTTCTTGAGTAGGTCGGCTTTCTCCATCTTTGATGCGGGTGTATCATCATTCATCTTCTCTAAAACGTTTTTCAAGGCATTTGTTTTGTCCTCTTCTACCTTGTCTCGCAATTCCTTCATATTCTTTGCTTCAAAGCGCTTAATGCGGAAATGCCCTGAGGCCGGCTTGATATCCTTCGCCGAAACTTGAACATACACTGTCGCAACGACAGGAATATGCAGCTTGATTGTCAATGGAACTTCGTCCTTGGAAACCGCGTGCACCTCCTGGTTAGGAAGTGCCGACGAATAAGTGACATCGACAGGTTCCTGCAGCACCCCAGTCTTATGCGGACCTAACTCGGGAATCAAGTAATCCACAATTTCAAAACCTTCATGCTTGTAAGCTCTCCTCTTTAAGTCAGACGCGCTATAGACGCCGATTATGTCCCCATACTCGACATTGTCCATTAAACCCTCGAGACCTCTGAGCCACAACGGAAATGCCAACCTAACAGAAACGTTCTCTGCTGAAAGCTCTCCGGTATTGTGTATGGCAAACGGGATTGTGCAGAATACCCCATCATCCTTGCCTACTAAGTATCCGAAAACGATCTCGCTAAACTTAGAATCAGGAATCAAGCGCTGACCCATTACTGAGACTTCAAGAACCGCCTTTTTGAGAGCTTCCTTAGCCATTTTGCGTGTCAATACGAAATTATGGAGCCCAAATGCAATGCCTGAGACAAGCCCTATAGTGGTCAGTATGATGCCGATCTGCATCGTATCTACATTCAGTGCGATATTGAGACTTGGGACTACATACAAGAAAAACAGACCTAGTATGACGCAAGTTCCGCAGACAGTTGCCGCCAAATAGACGTATCTTCTTTTCAAGTGGGATCCCCCTAATTGACAGTTCCATCATCGGATTACGTCTGTCGGTGCACTTGGTACTGTGTTCCACTTGGCTCTTATGCATTATGGAAAACGATCTATGTAAGACTAGTCGCGCGCGAATAGCAAGAAGAGGGAAATATCTTAGATTTTGCAGACTTAGGCTAAAAATTCTCTGCGAACGACTAACCAGTTTTCACAAATGGAAAAATAGAAGCAACACCATAAGGATGGAGAGTTGTGAAATATTGAAATGCGTGCGGGCACGGAACACCTTGCTCGAACGGTAAGAATCTTCGGGATATACATAAATCCGTAAGGGTTTAAGCATATATGGCCTTGTTATTTTTCCGATTTGGTTATTTGACAGTTACAACAAAAAACCGAAAACTCTTAATTGCTTTAGAGAATAGTCAAGTTTCGTGCCATTCACAGTTGCCCGTCCCGTCCTGTTGCACTATCTTGCCAATCCTCCAGCAGAAGATAGAAGTTGCGACATCAACATTAAACTACTCAATTCCAGCGGAACTCTAAGTCTTACAAAGGTATCATACGGTTTTCAGACGCGTTATAATCTGCACATATCAGATCCATCAATGATTGGACTAACCAGTTCCGAACAGAGGCTTGTCGAAAGGGCAGTAACGGATCTTGTTCTTGCATTTAATCTCAATCTTGCAAGAACGTGTATGTCAAAGCTTACAAGCGAACCCGTTCCCACTGATGTCAGAATAAAGCCACTTGAGACAAGAGTTACAGTCGAACAAACTGAGGAAGGGAAACATATCACAGTTACTGAAACGGTTTTTCTAAGGGATAGTGTTCATATAACCATGAAAAGTACTGAAGAAGCCGATGAAGAGCAGATCCTCGCTAATTCACAAAGAATAATCAAACTGAATAGGTTCGACTTAAAAGAAGACTCACCCCGTGAATTAATCAACTTAAGTAAAGCATTCAGTGAGTATGAGAGTGCAATGTCAACATTTGATAGGCTGCAAATTTTCAAGCATCTATTTAATGCTTTGGAGTTAAGCACGAACTGGGATGGAAAAGATCGTTGCGGTTCCGTTCTCGATTCAGAGATTGCTTCAATTTCAAATAATGAACAATCGGAAATAGAAGAATGGAGACATTTCTACAACAGAACAAAGCACATTGATAGAACTCCTACACACACATCAGAATACGTACAAGGTTTAGAAAAACTGACCTTGTTTCTTAGACATGTGAGAGAAGCGTGCAAATGTGTCATACTGAATAGATTGGCACAAATCTAACTTGCACTTGTATTTGTATTTGGCGCGCGCACGATTGTCATGGTATATTCCACATTTGGAGGGTCCAATATCCTAAACCACCGGGCTTACTAAATGGCAGGCTTAACCAATTTCTAAAGTATTTGCATTTTTGTGTTCCAAACCTCTTTGAATCTGCATCTGCTTTCCAAACAGCCCTTTCCAGATCAATGAAGATTACGCCTAACCCGCCGATTTTTTCACCTCTCTCTTCAGCTTCTGCTTGACGTTTTTCCCACTCTTGAACTAGCTCGAAGATTCGACTCTCAACATCATCTTTTAGGCCGCAAGGTTCAAACTCAGTTTTGATGTATTCCTCGCACTGCTTAAGCACTTTCTCATAGTTTTTATTTGACACGGAAAAATCACTTACCAAGAGTCTCTATGCGCTCTCGCAAAACCTTATAGTTGACGGTTAATGTTTCGGATTCCGGCTTTGCGGTAATTGAACATTTCGTTGAATCGTTAGGCAAGACCGTGCCATCTGAAGAATTAAACACTGCAGAGCATTCCAATATGACGGACACATCAATGTCACTTAATGCCGGAAACACGTCATCAGTTGCAACATGGTATGAAACGGTGTTTCTGAGGAAGCCATTCCAGGTGGCACAGCCAACGACAATAAAGGCATTGCACATACGAATACCATCCTTTTCTTACTCATCTGGACGCATCACTCTTTCCCTTACGTTTATGATTTCTGAGTTGTCTATATAACATTTGCTTACGTTTGCTTACCACTACAGATAAGCCCTAAACAAAGTCTAAGTCATACGCCTTAAAGGGTTAAAATGGTAAAGGTGAAACTGACTGTCAGCATTCTACCGGAGCTCATCAGATGGATCGACGAACAAGTAGAGAAAGGATACTTCGCGGATAGAAGCCACGCCGTCCAATACTCTCTCTTTAAGGTTAAGGAACTGATAGACAAGGGTGAAATCAAATTCTAGAGGATGGTTGAAAAAGCGTAAATTGCAAGGACTGGCTTCTAGACTCGGTATTGAGGTCGTTTGCCAGTTTACTGCGAAACAAATTTCATTCCCTTTCTTCTCAGTGTTAATACAAATTAACAGCAAAATAAACTGATACAAAAGACCGTGCAACCAAGAGAAAGCGGAAACAGAAGACAACTTGTAGTAACCATCAGCCTCGTAGTAGGAATGTGGCTAAGAAATGTCATTAAGACATACAAGACAGAGAAAAAGTGATTTCTGGTACGTGCGTGGAATTAGGTCTAAATATCGGTTTAAGCTATCGGGTCATGATTCGATTATCAGTTCCTTCCAAGAAACATCCCCAAAACGAGCTGAAAACAAGATTCTAGAGTGGTAGCCCGTGATACGAGACTTATCTTGCTTGAATTTCTCGCATCATTAGGAGATAAGAACGTATTCGTTAACACATTGTTTTGGCGTTCAGAAAAGTCGCGAAAAAAGGGGAGTTTGCAGGGCATATCTCCACGCTCAGCCCTGAAATACCTCCCCACTGGTCTTTTTGTATCACCCTAACATGAACATTCTCTCTTTGCAGGCATCGCACGCAAAGGGTTCGAACGAAGGTTTACATCCTAACAGTTGTTAACGATTCAGAGATATCCAGTGGAAAATAATTTTCTTGTGAGTACCGTCGGATTTATTTTAAAAAAGACGAACATGCCTATGAGGCCCTGAGTTTAGCAAACATGTGCCCTGCCAGGCTAGGGAAACCCGCTCGGGTACACCTAACTCATCATATAGGCTTCTAGGAATCGTTCGCATATTATTTCTAGCAAGGTAGGCAAATTTAAAGTTTCGTAGCAGACACTAACTCGGTCCCACAAATCAAAAACGCGCGCTCCCTTATGTTGAGAAGGTCATGGTCGGTCAAAGAAGTCAGAAGCGTTTGGGAATTATATGCATGCTATCGCATCACGTGGGAATACAGCTCTTAACGTCTTCCACGAACTTTTTTATTTTTTCAAGGTTTTCTTCGTCCGTTGCTTCGTAAAAGAAGAAGATAGCCGGTTCTGTATTTGACGCCCTGAATAAGGCCCAGCAATTTTGAAAGGTTACCTTTACACCATCTAGGGTATCGATTTGATATCCTCTTTCTTCGAAATCTTGTTTCAAATGCTCTATGACGTTGAACATTTCTGCTTCTTTCACTGGAACCTTGCACATGTTCCAGAAATACATAGGATACTCTCTGGTGTGATCGGACAATGTTTTGCCTGTTTCATTGAGAGCTTCTATCAACTTCAAACTCGCGAAGATTGCGTCATCAGCACCAAAAGTCTCTTTGAAAAAATAGTGACCAGAAATCTCGCCTGCAAGAAGACCCCCCTCTTCAACCATTTTTTTTGCTACGAAGGTGTTTCCAACTTTGCTTACGCAAGGAACCCCACCATGAGATCTTATTGTCTCCTCGATTGCCCTTGAGTCTACACAAGTATAGATAATTGGTCCTCCGGGGTTTCTGGCAAGTGTGTTCTTGATCAGCACAGAAAAAACAACCCCCGCCGAAACGGTGTCTCCGCTTTCACCAACAACGACTAGGCGATCTCCATCTGCATCATAGGCTAGTCCGAGGTCGGCGCGAACTTCTAAAACCTTCTTCTGTAACTCGACCAGACTTCTTGGTTCAGAGGGATTCGGTTGACGATTTGGAAAATTACCGTCAGGCTCACAGAACATTTCTTCGACGAGTACACCAGCTTTCCTCAAAATCTTTGGTGCGATTAACCCTGTCGAACCATTTCCTGCATCAACTACCACCTTAATGCCTGTGGTATGTCCAACTTTTGTGTTGGCTAATAGAAAATCGGAATAGACTTCGAGAATATCTCTCACTAATATCTCTCCTTCGCCCGATGAGAATCTCTCACTTTCAAATATTGCCTGAATCTGGTTTAGTCCTGACTCATAACCAATAGGGGTACCCTGTTTCTGGAACAATTTGAAGCCATTGTATTCTTTTGGGTTATGTGAACCAGAAACCATTATCCCACCATCACATTTCAACACTCTGGTCGAGATCGCCACCGCCGGTGTCGTGGTAATGCCGATATCAATGACTCTTCCACCTGTTGACATGAGGCCCTTGACCAACTCCCCTTTCAATGACGGACTGCTCAACCGTGGATCAGAGCCAACAACGATCTTTCCAGGGTTAAAGGTGCCAAAGGCTCTGCCTATCTTATAAGCGATTTCTTCGTTCAAATCCTTTGGATATATTCCCCGGATATCGTAAGGTTTGAATATTTTCATGTTATCTATCTCTCCTTTTCATATTTCATCATTAATTCTAATATTTTTGGGTATTCTTTCTGTAATTTCTCGAATCTTTCGGTTCCGACCTCCTTTTCCATATCACAGGTAGTTTTATGGATCAATAGCAGTATTCTGGCAGCATAATCTGGGTTACGAACTAGATCGCCAGGTATGTCGGTAACGTAGTCTACACCTGGATAGTAGTTTTCATGTTCTTGTAGTTGATGACATATAAGCCTGTAGCAAAACCCACACATTGGACGCCTGGATTCTGACCAACCAATTGCTTCTTGAGAACGGCAAGCGTAACATTTTGTCAATTCTTACACTTGGATATCTTATAGCAAAGCTCTCCTATCTATTTTGCTTAACTCTTGTATACACAATGTTGCCATTGTAAACGGATACAATCGGCCAAGAGATAGTTTAACTAAGGGGCAACCCAGCGTATCCTAGTTTTTGCTTGTCATAGCATGAACGAAGAAACATTTCTACTTCCTTCCTGTCAAATTTTCCCATCTCTTCCTCATATTCTTTGCTTGTTTCTATCTTCTTGGTAATCCTAAGAACTTCCAAATTACGGATTATCCTAACTGCTGCTCTGGTAGAGTATACCGTTGGTTGAACCCCAGGAAGTGCTGCAAAACCTCCGTGCGAAAGACACGAAAAAAGAAATCTAGCGATTTCGTTAGGGTGAAGATCTTCTGCTAAGTATCCACTTTTCAGGATACCATTTTTGACCAGCTCCATAATAGTTAATATGGCATACCTTGTATGAATCAGCGTTGCTCGCTTACTGTCCAGTAGGCAAGTAAATCCACCATCTTGTTCTCTCCAACAATGTTTCACAAAATTTAGTATTCTCTTCCCGGTTCCTTCATCTATGAGGTCCTTCAACCCCTTGGATTGCAGTTCAAGGAAATGACGTATCGCCCTCACAACATAGTAGGTAGAGCATAACATTGGTTCATCATAAGGAGTATTCGCGAACCCGGTCATGTCGTCAATGTCTTTCCTACACTCAGAGCACAAATATTGAATAGTTTTGTCGTATGGAACTTTAAAGTCACAAGGAAATGGCCGATTAAGTGAGTCACACCACTTAATCATCATCGATAGAGGATAGGCTGCAGCAAAAGTTATGGCTACTGTTGGGGTAAGAAAAGGTCTATCTGAGAACCCTCCTGTGTTTTCGTCTTGGCAACTTGCCAGAAATAAACAGATTTTTTCAAAATGTCTTATGATCTTTTGTGACAATCTGCTTTCTCTGGTCAGATCAAAAATGATTCTGCACCCATCATCTGTTGAATACACATCCGGTTCTAGGTCTAAACGTTGTCTAAAGCCCCCTCTGGACTTGTCAATTAGCGGCAACAGGAAACGTTCTGGATCGACATATTCTACGTAATCTTCTTTCTCCCATTTGTTTGGGTTCAACTCTTCCATAACTAGTATTTCTTCTTCCTTTCCTAAGCTTTCGAGTTTTCTGTACTTCTCTATCCGGTGAATATTGTAGTACGCATCAGCAGCATGATAGGTTGCGTCGAGGCAGACCTCACCCCAATTGAGCGACTTTTCCCCGTATTCAGGCTCTAGTAGCACTTCGGCAATCTTCCTCAGATCTATCAGCTTCTCTAATCTATATTGTTCCAACCTAAATGCATGTGTCAAATATTTGTCTTGCTTAACTGACGGACGTTCTGAGAACTTTCGAAGAGTAGCAAGAAAGACTCCTTCATCAACTTCTCTTAAGCCCATGTCTTTAGCGAGGGCTTTCGCAGCTCTCGGTATTTCTAGGTATAAATCCGTAGCCCGGGAGTAAACCTCATTTGCTTGCGAAAGATCAAGTTGCGACTCTCTTATGACCTTTAGAACTGTACGATCCAAATCTTCCATCATTGGCACTATTAAACCTCCTCAAAATTACGCGCCCAGTCGCTTGTCACCATCACCGACTCTTCCTTTGCCAATAGTCCTATTTTTAGCCCATGCAATAATGAGCTTTATTAATTTAGAATCAGAAATCGGAATATCGTAATTCTCTTTCAGAAATGGATTGTACACCCATGAAACGAAACTTGGAAAAACATGTTTCTTCTTAGATTTCTTGTCAGAAATGATTACAACACTTATGTCGCAAGTTCTTTCGTCTAACACTCTCTCCCTAGAACATGCTGCTCCATAGCAAAACATGGATGCAAGATACTTTGCCAGTTCTACAGCATCGTCAACTGTAGACGCTGCGCGTCTAAGATAGTCGAAATCAAATAGAAACAAGTTTACCTCACCCAATTGCTGCCTTGCCTGCCACGCTGCATCTTCATGTCGGGTGAACCATGACAAGTTCACGGGAACTACGAGTCCTTCTTGTTCTCTCACTAAATCATCTAATGTCTCAGAACCGAATTTCAGATCGTTTGCATATCGGTCACTGATCAGGAAAACAAAGAAAGTTGGAGGAATTGCCAATTCCACTACCTCCGATCGTCTCCTATTTCAAACGAGTAACGAAAGCTAACAAGTTGCTTAGTATATAAAAGAATAGCGGTAGTTTCAAGATCAGAAAGTCTACAGGTTGAAAGCCGAGAATAACCATTGCAAGCAGAGCGATTGCAGATGTGGAGATTATCTTTGCGATTTTGACATAGACATTTTCTTTCTCCATTAGCCCTTGTGCATGATCTAATGCGGATTTAACTTCATACACGAATCTGAGATTCTTAGATGCTTGTATTAAACTGTCTACTCCAGGTCTATAGATTGCAGAAATCAAATTCTTGTCTAATGTTTGTTTGAGCGACAACGCAATCGAAGATCGGTAGTGCGAGGCAATCTGTTTAATTTCTTCGGATAAGTTGAGAATCGCTTGTAGAATTAGTGCAGCACGTTTTTCCTGAAGGTTGCCAAGAATCTGTTCATGTTCATAAATGAACCTCTGTATGTCCTCATGTGTTCTCAACTTATTAACGTCGGGCAATGCATTAGAATATGAACTGCGTACGCGATCAACGAATTCATACTTCAGGGTTTTGCTAGTGACTTCATCTTGGAATTGTCTGATGAGAAACGTTAAGAGTTTGTAGCCATGTATAATCTTGTTTGTGACAACTCCTTGTTTCAGAGATCTTGAGATTCCAAAGACAAAGATCACTGAACAGATCACCGGAACTAGGATCCATGCTTCGTGGGACAAGGGACCAACGAAAATAGTAGCTACAAATGTTGGTTGTATTTCCGCATCATTTGTTGTGGCGTTCTTAGGCACATTGAAATTCAGCCTAAGGATATGCCTTCCAAAACTCAGTCTTATGGGCATTGATTTGGTCATAAGCTCCTCCTCTTCGATGATCTTAGTGCCAAACACATCCAAATGGGTTAGCGAGATAGAGGCATTGTTGGAATTTGAGGGAACGGATATAATGAGTTGTTGGGGCAAATATATTTCAAATCTCCACTGATACTCATGCAATAACTTGTCAGGCTCCGAGCGCCTTTTAACATACTGAACACTCATTTCACCACAGGTTACTGGCAGGCACACGAGTATGGTCACAAGACCTATGAAAAACACGTCAGAATATTGAAACGACTGAGATGTACGTGTCAAGTCTCTGTTCCCCCGTTACCAAGTAAGTTCTATCTTAAAACTTTATTAATTCTGTGCTGAGCAAACCGGATCTGCAAGTTGTCACGACGAAAAACTTACAATGTCCCTATAACCCCTTGAAACCCCAAAAAAAGATAAGACAACTTGTCAGAAACGCCAAAGAACATTCCACAACAGATACATCAGCGAAAACAAGATTGCTAGACTTCGTCAAGTTCTTAGGGACCACACATATCCTCTTCCAGGGATCAACTTACCATCTACAACCCCTTTTCTTTTTAGCTGGACAAGATAACTCACAGAGCTATCAGGACACCTATCCTTTATTTTTTCTATTACTGCCTTAGTCGTCAAAGGTTCATCGGCCAAGCCCAATATTCTAATTATCTCCTCCTCGGTTTCCTCTTTCATTATCTCATCGCCAAGAGACTTCTTTCCATGTCTTTGAGAATCAAATCAGAAGCAAAGTATTTAAAGTTACACAAGGATATTTATAACAGGTGCTCTGTCTTGGGTGGACGTTTTTGCTGAAGCAAGCTTGAACGGTGAATTTTGGACAGGGAATCATGACATCCATTCACAATTAAGTCTAGGAGAGCATTTAATTTTTTCCCGAGGGTCAATGATAAAAAACTCTTGGGGCCTTACCACGAAGAGGTGGGAATGAATGAGGGATCGCGTTTGCGCCTACGAACATAATCTCGGTTGAGAAGAATCAAATACTTGACAACGGGCTGATTCTGGTTACATACCAGCCTTTTCGGATTAGTAGCAACCTGCCCGAGTTAAGAGCAAGCTTACATATAAGCGCTTTTAATCCAATCAAGTGTTTTACTACGGTTAATGCACCTCGACACTGTGAGTTGTGTTACACTAAGGTATATCTTCGAAACAAGGATCCGACTGATGAAATAGACACTGCGATAAGGCTGTCAACGGCTTTACCAATAAAATCGTACTTGTATTTGTTGAGTATCCACAAGTCAAAGAAATATGGCCATAGAATAGGATACGGACCGTGACATGGTATCCAATGTGCTTGAAGGGTCATTCCTCACGATTGTACTATGTGTGTATGCTCTCCACACTTGGTAACGGCTCTCTTGAAACGATCTCTTCCATAGCTAGCTTGGCTAGTATCTCCAACATCTTGTCAATTTCTTCTTCATCGTTATAAATGTGATAACTCGCACGAACACTGCCTTTGATGCCATACATCTCATGAGCAGGCTGGGCGCAGTGATGACCGCTTCTCACTGCTATATTGGCCACCTCATCTAGTTGTAGCGATACATCATGGGGAAGCATGCCTTCTACATTAAAGGAGACAAGCCCCCCTCGTTTTTCCTCGTCCCTTGGACCATAAATGTCAATTCTTGGGATTTCACCGAGTCTCTTCATGGTGTATTTGACAAGCTGCTTCTCATGATCTCTCACATTATCCATTCCGATTTCTTCCAGATATTTTATTGCGGCTGAAAGGCCGATTGCTTCAGCAACGGGTGGAGTTCCAGCCTCGAATTTCCAAGGAAGCGGAGCCCAATCTGCATGGTCTTTCTTAACACAGCTTATCATGCCCCCACCTCTTAAAAAGGGAGGTAAATCTTCTAGAACATCTCTCCTTCCATATATACCTCCTATGCCAAAAGGTCCTAACATTTTATGACCAGTAAAACCAAGGAAGTCGACATCCATGTCCTTGACGTTCACCGGCATGTGAGGAACTCCCTGTGCAGAGTCAGCTAGGAATAGAGCATCATTTTCGTGAGCAAGTTTCGCTAATTCCGTAATAGGATTTATTGTCCCAAGGAAGTTAGAAACGTGAACGACTGCAACCATCTTGGTCTTTGGGCAAATGACTTGTTGGGCTTTTTCAAGCGCTATCTCCCCCCATTGATTGACGTCAAGAAACCTCAAACGAACTCCTTTGGGTAAATAAGATGCAAACAGTGTCTTACGAACGTGTTTTCGTTGCCACGGCACGAGGTTTGAGTGATGTTCTACAAGAGTTGTCACAACCTCATCTCCATCTTGAAGAGTACTCCCCACAGAGTATGCCACCAAATTCAACGCTTCTGATAAGTTCTTAGTGAAGATAATTTCACACCAATCTTTTGCGTTTAGAAATTTGGCCATGTCTTCGTGTGCTTTTTCGTAGAGGTTAGTCGCTTCTTCGCTGAGTTTATGAAGCCCCCTATGAATGTTTGCTCTATACCTGCAATAGAACTGATTCATCGCATCGATGACGTCTCGTGGTGACTGTGAAGTTGCCGCGTTGTCAAAATAGATGAGAGGCTTGCCGCTTGGGTTCAATCTATTGTCTTCAATGAAGTTCCTGAAAATCGGGAAATCATCCTTAACATTTTTAGGAATCACGATCGTCGCCTCTCGTAACAAAATAATCTAATTGAAAAGATAAAGATAAACATTCTTCTATAATTTTGTTCTATACTTTTTCCTTAGTTTCTAACACCTGCAACTAACACGTAAGGGTTTCGAGTAATAGTCTTGCACGCGCGAAATTGATCATTATCAAGATCTACTGGAAGAAATTAAAAGCAAACTAAAACTACGGCCAGTTTTGTTTCCAGAATAGCAGGATCTTACTCTCCAATTCTTTAAGCTGGGTAGCCTTTTCCTCGAACTCTTTAAGGAGGACTTCCCTCGACTTCCCAGTTTCTGCCTCAATTCTTGAAAGCCTGATCGCTGACTCAACCAGTTCAGCGAGGTCAACACCATGTTCACCAGCAAGCTTATTCGACAATTCCACATATTGAGCGAGTTCATTGAGCCCTAGGCCCAGCTCGTCGAGCTGTAAGAGCATGGGGCAGGCCCTTAGGGCATCCACCAGGACCATGCCCGTTTTCTTGAAGGCGACATTCAATTCGCGCAAGGAGTCAAAGCGGTATCTCTCCTAGATATGCAAGGAACTAGGGGCTTTAATAATCTTCTCGGGCACTTGACCCAGGTGTCTTTTGAATTGGAAAAGGGTTCTCTTGATGCCAAGAGCTCCTATAGGAGGGGCCCCCCGCCCTATGTATTACCCCACATTCTGACCTCAATGTGTTATCGCATCGATCGCTTTGATTGGTGCCTTAGCTTTCGATGGTGTATTTCTTTTCATAGGGTTTTGATAGCCTCTCTAAGTGAGAACTAAGAGTTAAAACTGCTGATTTACCGATACTTGCGCTTTCTCTTAGAGGTCTTTGTATTAAGGAGAAATAACAAAAATGCGAATGAAGACACTTCAATATCTCTGCCTCGTCCTCCATTTATACCTTACGTTAAGCCCTACTTTTGAACTCTACCCTTCATCTTCTGAAGGATGAAAGAGCGTGACTTAGGAGATTAATTTATCGAATTATGCTGCGGTAGGTGTTTCCTCTTCGCTCGAGACAGGTGCTTTTTCTCGCCAGATTTGAATAGAAGAGGGAGTAACCACCACCCTCTCTTCACCCAAACGGGCAATATCTCCACCGACAAGTTTAGTGAATTCGCATAATTCATCAACTGCCCTCTTAACATCCTGAATGCTTCTTTTAGCTAACGGACTGATCCTTAGAATGAGGATGTTTCCAGACTTGACTTCACGTTTAACTACTTCTATGTCATCAAGGGAGCGTAAAGGTAAAGCTCTTAGGTAAACTTTAGTGGGAGTGTCCGTGGAAGTTGCGAGAGTTCGTTCCGTTCCCTTTATCTTGTCAACGAATTTTTCGATAGCTTTCCCTAAATTGGGCAAGAGTCTTCACTCCTTTAATAGATTTAGTTGTTTGGATTGACTTTAAACGTTTCCTCTATTTTGACTTTCAAGTGTCTTGATTTATGCCTCGTGGTATGAATTGATGTGAGTGTAAGGGGGTTTGTGTGTGCGTGTGTGAGACCTCTAGTATAGAGGGGGAGAGACAGAGACGGGTATACCTAGGTCTAGGAGAGGCTCTGTTATTCTGGTTTGAGTAACTTTAAGGCACATGATTGATGGGATGTTTCTTTTTGGGTGTTGTGGCTTCTTCGTCTTGGAGGTATAGTTGGATGGCTTCTTTTGGGTTGGCTAGGGATTCTTCGATTGTTTTTCCTTGGCTGGCGATGTCGAGGTCTGGGCACCACGCCACGTACAGGTTTTCTTCTCTCCAGATGATGCCTGAAAAGTTCAATTTTTCAGCCATGTCCACCAATCATTCAATCGTTCATAGGGATCATAATTTAAATGTTGTCCCTATCATAAGGGTCTCCGAGACGTTGCCCTCTAATCAAGAGTAATAAATTAAGAACATAACTAACTTAGAAGAAAGTTTCTGAAGTGTTAAATGTTTGAATTGTATATTTGTAGAATAGAAGAGGGAGGAAGATGGGTAGGAAAGCGGTTTCTGGAATAATGCTAACATTGCTGTTGATTTCAGTGTTGTCTATGTGCGGTTCTGATGGAACAGTGAAGCCGACAATTGACGCCTTTAACCCTCAAACAACAAGTACTAACTCAGTCCAGCAGGAATATTCCATAAACTCTGAGCCACCCCCTATGGAATGGTCACAAACATATGGCGGAACCGACGACGACCATGCGTATTCTCTCGTACAAACAGGTGATGGAGGATACGCATTGGCCGGCAAGACCTGGTCATATGGTGGAGGCAGTGCCGATTTCTGGTTACTCAAGACCAATTCATCTGGAAATACACTTTGGAGCAAAACCTACGGAGGTTCAAACGCAGAGATTGCATATTCTATGATTCAGACGAGTGACGGAGGATATGCACTGGCAGGCTACACCTATGCCACCTCTAACTATGATTTTTGGCTAGTCAGGACTGATGTGGCGGGGAATAAGTTGTGGAGTAAGTCCTTCGGAGGAGCAGGAGGAGAAATGGCATATTCTGTCATTCAGACGACTGATGGAGGATATGCGCTGGCCGGCATCACTAACTCCTATGGTGCTGGCGGCGATGATTTTTGGTTAGTTAAAACTGATTCATCGGGAAATATGGTTTGGAGCAAGACCTATGGTGGAATAGATGATGATTTAGCTTATTCCGTTGTTCAGACTTTGGATGGCGGATACGCAGTAGGAGGTTTTACGTTATCCTATGGTGCAGGCGGACAAGATTTCTGGCTCGTGAAGACGGATACTGCCGGAAACATACTGTGGAGCAAGACGTACGGAGGAACTGGTACGGACATTTGTCGATCTATGGCACGGACAGCTGATGGCGGATACGCGTTAGCTGGCTCGACTTTGTACCCCACGATGGGTTCTCTCCTGATCAAGACCGATTCATCGGGGAACCCAGTTTGGAGCAAAACCTATGAAAACAACCATTATGAGAGCACATACTCTCTGATTCAGACCGCTGACGGAGGATATGGACTAGCTGGTCGAACTGGTGCTGGAACTCCAGATTTTGGGTTCGTAAGAACCGACGCCACCGGGAACATTCTGTGGAACGCAACATACGGCGGAACGGCTGCTGATGGCTGCGAATCAGTCGTTGAGACAGTTGACGGAGGATTCGCGTTAGCTGGTTACACCTACTCATATGGCGCAGGTAGTGCTGATTTTTGGTTGATAAAACTTGCGCCAGAGACTGCACCTCCACCTCCAAATCAGCCTCCTTATAAACCATCTGCTGTTTCTCAGTACAGGTCCGATGGAGTAACCGTTATTCCCGAAGGAGGAACTACTCCGGAATCGACGGTTGTCTTCAAAGCAATAGTTAGTGATCCAGATGGGGATTCTGTACGGCTTGAGATTGAGCTTCGTCAGATGGGTGAAGCTTTCACGGGACAACCTACTCCTGAGACTATCAGCGATTATGTGTCCAGCGGAACCCACGTGACCATCACTCGTTATGGCCTTGTCAACGCTGATTATAAATGGCAATATAGGGCAAAAGATATTCATGGAGATACAAGCGATTGGACAGAATTCGGAGCTACTGGAAACATAGATTTTACCGTTTCATTACCTCATCTTATAACTGACAGTGAAAAACAACAAGCAATACTGGCTATAGTGAATAAGCACAGAGGTTCAATGCCGCCAGAACTTGTTCTCGCAATTATCCGCCAAGAAGGAGGCGAAGGTGCGTTTCACATCGATGGCTGGAAATACAATAAATTTTACAAGGAAAGTGACGGAGCTTGGGCGCAGCCTACGAATGGAGACGGAATAATGCAGGTGAGTGCCGTTGGTAACCCTACATATCATGAGAGGAGTGGATCATATACCAACGACCAAGATGGTTATGATCATGCAATAAATGATGGATGTGACTATCTTTTGAATCTTTACTATTCTTATGGTTCTTATGTCCAAACTGTGCTGCACTACAATACAGGACCAAGTAGCCTTTGGATTTATATGGGAGATAAGACGCCATATGACGGCATTTACACAGATCATGATGCTTGGGGTAACAAGCTATATTTATCTAATGTTGCTGAAAAAATGACTAATTTTGTTCCGAGTATCTATGGATTACCAAATCCAAATCTGGTAAACATACTAAACAAGGGACAAAGCATTCTCAATACTTATCTGTACAATAAAGGCATTAAATGGGCACTGTCGGTTGATTATTACAGGTCGTATCAAAAGCAGTTGGACACGGACCTCCTCAACATGGAACTCAGAGCACATGCAGCTGAAACCAACATGAGGGTGTCTGTTTTCGCATGTCCAGTAAATGTTACTATCTCAGACGAATATGGCAGAATAATATCTGAAGTTGAGAACCAGATTCCAGGGGCAAGTTTTGAATATTTCAATACGACTGACACTAAAATATTCTACCTACCATTAAATCTCACGTACCAAGTTCAACTGAACGCCACCGACTACGGAAACTGTACCATAGGCCAAATAACCCCTACAGAATCTATTTATGAAACAGCTTTCTCTCAAGCAACATTCAATCTTACAAGCGAAACTGTGGCAGAGTTCGATTTGCTACCATACGACGCTAACTATACATTAAAAGTTGATGAAAATGGTGATGGGTCAACTGACTACGAGCTCACACCAGAAGTGCAGACATACACTACTGAGTATGACATAGGAATAATAGAAATAATCCCATCGAAAACCGTCGTAGGACAAGGCTACAACCTAAACATAACAGTCACAATCCTAAATTACGGCGTTTACACCGAGTCTTTTGATGTTT
>Ga0315314_1000067_pt1 | contig 149178 bp, 147 predicted proteins | sample TDP9_MG_FD_203631 | JGI IMG/M metagenome (GOLD analysis project Ga0315314, IMG submission 203631) | Freshwater sediment microbial communities from Lake Towuti, South Sulawesi, Indonesia - TDP9 | ecosystem: Environmental > Aquatic > Freshwater > Lake > Sediment | place: Indonesia: South... | reverse complement strand
AGCAGCCTTCTCATAAGCCTCAACCGACATCCGCATGCAACTTTTGAACTCCTCCACGCTATCGGCTTGCGCAGCAACCCTGAAGAAACCGTAACCAATCCGTTCATGAATCTCCGCCGCTTTCACTACGTCTTGCTCTAGAACCTTGTCTAAAGCAGAGCGATAAAGCTCCACGGAGCCCGTCCAATCATAACTTTTCTCAAGTTCCCTCGCTTGGCTCATGATGCTTTCTAAACTTTCACCCGCTGACATAACACTAAAACCATCAAATGTTTAACACCCTCTGCTCTGAAAAGCCTTTTGCAAACCAAAACACACCACAACACACCTAATCAACATTGACCCCCGGTAGGTAGGGTAGGCTACAAAATAAAGAGAACAACATGACGCCCACAAACAAACATATTTGACGCCTAATAGAGGCTGGGTCAACCGTGCGCAAACACAGATAACGCACAACATTTAAAGCTTAAGTCTACCACGAATATGCAACAAAAACGGAGAAAAACTGATGAAGAAACCAGCATTATTTGTTGCGTCACTCACATTACTCTTAACCATGCTTTTGATGCCTGCTCACGCCTCAATCTCAATCAGCGGAACAATCAACGGCAACATCTACGTGGTCTACAACCTCGAAAACCTCAACGCAACCATTTACAACGAAGTCAAAACAAACCAGCAATTCAACATCTCAACAATCCCCACAACCATAGTAAAAAACCTTGAAAACCAAGGACGCAAACAGGTATTATGGGCATACGGACCACAAACCGACATATTCGACGACGCCAACAACGCAATACACGTCTCATTTTATCTCGGAGGCCCAGACATAATCGGATTCACTGCAAACAGAACCACAATGCAGAGAACCTACTACGTGAAAACTGAATGGCGAAGATTCCAACTCAACTTAACAAGCGGCTTCTCAATAAACTTTACCCAATACTTCAACACACCAGTCGCAGAATGGCAAAAAACCGACTACAACGACACGCAGGGAAACAAACACCCAGCATACTACTACAAAGCCACAGACACAGGCTTCTTCAACATGACATCCTTCCAGTTCATACTACCCGCAACCGCAACAAACATACAACGAGCAGGAGACACAATAGCCTTCGAGGTTCCACCCTACCCAGAAGACATATTCCTCAACAGCCCATTCCTCATACTAGCCGCCATCATAATAATAATCATAATCGCCCTACTCTACAGAAGACTTAGATAAAAAAGAGAAAAACTATCCAGCCTTTTCTTCCCCAACTTTCTCAGCAGTCAAGAGCAAATCAACTAAAGCCTTTTCATCCACCTCAGCACGAGTTCTCCAATCAAGATATAATTGCCTATTCTCGTCTTGCGCCAAGTAACCAGCCCGAATATAACGATCCATATTCAAGTCAACCCGCCAGCCAGGCAACTTGTCGCGCAACAGTTCCCCTACCTCATCCCGAGGAGCCTTGCCTTTCTTCGAAATTATGTACGAAATGGCTATGGCTAAACCTGCGATGTCGTCTATGCGCCATCCACTCATCTTGGTCTCTTTGGGCGTAAGACCACCCCGTAATGTTATGTAAAACCGTGCTCGGTCAAGCTGCTCCAACGTGGGCTTTTCAGCAGGCGCTTCAGCCTCAAATACCGTTTTAACCTGCAAATCCAGCTTTTCCAGGTAACTGTCCAACAAACCCAACACCTTGGGGTAGTCGGAACCCAACCTCTTCCGCAATTCCCAGCCTTTCACTCCGGGTTTTCTATGTCTCCTATAGAATAGAAGATGAGTCGCCCTCTTCAGCTTCCTTAAATAAAGCGCCTTTCTCCTCAATCGTGCCTGCTCTCTTTCCAACGTCTCCACTCCTCTGCACTGACCGAAACAGGAACCGAAACCACCTGCTTCTTTCCAAGCAATGACCGTGGTTTACTAAATGGTATGATAAATATTTCCTCCTCTAAACGGTGCACCTCAAAAGTCGCGTATCCGTAAGTTACAAGAAAACTAGTCAAGTAAGCTCGTCTAACCGTTTCTTCGTAGGTATTCGCACCCACAAAATCCCAATAAGGAATCTTCTCGTTTTTGCCAACCCTTTGCTTCAGCTCACGCCAGAGCGTTTCCAACTCTTCAGTAAAAGCCTTCTCAGCCATTATCTGCTGTTTAATCAAATCCTCCCTAGAAGCGCTGCCCAACTCAGTCTTCATAAACTCAGTCTTCGCCCATCTCTCATTTAATGGCAACAGACTTTGCCAATACTTGATGGCTTCAATCAAACCGTAAGGCGAAATCTGCTCCATCTCAACAATGGGATGCCAAGTATGCAAAAACAAGCGAGCCAAACTCTCCCGGCTCAGTTTGCGAAGTTTCTCCTCAAGCAAAAAAGGGTCAGCATAAAGCGAAGTCGACCTGTGCCTAACCCAGTCACTCTGCAGTCTAATAACCGAAGCCAAACGATTGATAGCCTGAGCATCCAAACTCAACTCCTCCATGGAGTTCCACTCAGGAAAAAACTCCCTAATAATTGCTATCACATCGTCAACATCAACCAGAAAGGGGTCTACCCCCCTCTCCTCAACCGACTTACACAAGTCAATGATACGTTGAAGGTGCTCTTCGCCTAGCTTTTTCCTCTGTCTTTTAGAAGACAACAACACATCCCATTGCGTAAAGGAAACTAAAAACCAGAGATAAAAACATAGTGGGTTAAATCAAACTTCTATGAGCTAGGGCTCAATTGCCGTAAGCATGTACAAAACTGATACCCTGTCTTGAAGCAAATTTTATATTCATCGAGGCTCAACCCATAAATCTATTCTGAGGCGAAACGCTCGTTGCACGACCAAGGCAAAGATGTTCTAAGATGCATGTCAATTCGACCATTGCTCACAAGAAGAAAACTAGAAGAGATAAAGACAAAAGCCCTCCGGCGTGGTGTTTGGTTCAAAACATTGAACAAAGTTGAACGGGCGTGTATAGACATAACCACACAAGTTGTGAAGATTGTCCAAAGCAATTTCCTAACGAAAGTATTGAATATAATCGTGAAAAAACTTTTAGACGCTATGGAGAACAGGGTTGAACGCCTAATAAGAGAGGTTGGAAAAAAACTCGCGCTCAAAATAAGCCAAATCGCACAAGCTTGGGGCAACACGTCTGCCGTCCAATGGGTAGCAGACCCTAAGTTCATTAGGTACTTGATGATAATCAAAATAAACACTTCTGCAGCGCATACGACATGAACCATTACTTAATCTACAACAAAGTGAACTCTCTCCCCGCAAAACGAAATGAAAATAAGGCTACGTGTGGCAAAGTCGCTTGGACATAGTATCGATAATACTATTAACAATTGTGCTCTTGTCTAGCCTCTGGTTATTCTACAACACACCAGCCTTTATCATCGGTTTCAATCAGTGGATCAAAAACAAAAAACGCAAAGACGAAAATCCAGGAACAACTGATCCGCCAGATGATTACCAACCGAAGGTATCCATAATAGTGCCCGTGAAAAGCGAGGAAAAGGTCATAGAACGCCTCATCAAAGCCTTGGTAAACCTCGATTATCCAGAAAGAGAGATAATCTTAGTAGAAGACGGATCAACCGATAAAACGCCTCAGATATGCCAGGAATGGGCTGAAAAACATCATTCACTGATAAAATACCTCCACATCAACACTAGCAACGGAAAACCGTCAGCCATAAACTCGGCGGCGAAAGAGGCAACCGGCGAGATTATAGCTGTCTACGACGCCGACACAATACTCGAGCCAACAACCTTAAAGAAAATCATTCCTCATTTCAAAGACCCTAGCGTAGCCGCTGTTCAAGGAGAACTGAGAACAGTCAACCCAGACGAAAGTGTGATAACGAGACTCTCTGTTCTCAACGATTTTGTGGTTAACATTCAACAGCTGGGGAAGGATAAGCTGAACATTTTTGTTCCGCTTTTAGGAACAAATCAGTACATCAGACGCAACGTCCTCGAAGCAGTCGGATACTGGGATTCCGAGGCGCTGTCGGAAGACACGGAGATTTCAGTCAGGCTAGCAAAGAGAGGCTACAAAGTGAAGTATGTGCCTGGAACCACAGGCGTTGAAGCACCCGCAAAATTAAGAGTTTTCTTGAATCAGCGCATGAAATGGCTACGAGGATACACTCAGGCTGTCATGAAGCACAAAGGCATGCTTAAGAATCTGAACCGCAAAACATTAGACGCTTACCTAACTCTGATTTTCCCAATAATGCTAATCCTTGGTCTCGTAGGTTATATTGGTGCTCTCTTCAGCATCGTTCAAGCTCCCACAGTCGTTCCAATCCTGCAAATAATCGGCATAGCCCTGCTAGTGCTCAATCTACTAACCCCAGCCATGTTCATATCGACAAATGCAAAAAACGCGATCTATGTTCCCCTGTTCTATCTCGACTGGATTTTACTGGCTTTAGTGTCGCTATACGTCCACTTAAGAGCCCTTTTAGGAAAACCCCAGAAATGGACAAAAACACCCAAGAGCGGACATGTAACCATCAACAATAACCAAGAAACATTGCCGTAATTGTGCAGAAGAATCGGAACGAAACGATGAACAAATGAAAATTTCCATTGTTCTTGGCACGCGGCCTGAAATAATTAAGATGTCTCCTGTTATCCGAGAGTGCGAACGATTAGGCTTAGATTACTTCATTCTGCATACAGGTCAGCATTATTCGTATAACATGGACAGGGTTTTCTTTGAGCAGCTTGAGTTGCCAGAGGCGAAGTATAATCTGGAAGTTGGATCTGGAAGCCATGCGGAGCAGACAGGCAAGATGCTCATCGGCATCGAAAAAGTCCTACAAAAGGAAGAACCCAATGTTGTCTTGGTTCAAGGCGACACCAACACTGTTCTAGCTGGCGCATTAGCAACGGTTAAGTTGGGCATAAAAGTTGGACATGTTGAAGCGGGATTGAGAAGTTATGACCGAAGGATGCCCGAGGAAATCAACAGAATATTGGCTGATCACTCATCAGATTTTCTGTTTGCTCCCACGGATAAATCGAAGCAGATATTGCTCAATGAGGGTATTACTGAAGAGAAAATTTTCGTCACTGGCAACACTATTGTTGACGCTGTTTTACAAAATTTGAAGATTTCTAAAAGCAGAGGAAGCGTTTTAAACGACATGGGTCTCAAAAGTGACCATTACCTTGTGGCTACAGTCCATCGGCAAGAAAATGTTGATGATGAGAAAAGGTTTCGAGGCATTGTTGAAGGATTGGAAAGAATTCGGACGGAAATCGGCCTTGAATTAGTTTATCCTGTTCATCCAAGGGCCAAGGAAAACTTGAAAAGATTTGGATTGGAGCTGAACAATGTACGGCTTGTTGAGCCTCTGGATTATTTGAGTTTTTTGGAGCTTGAAAGCGAAGCTCAGCTTGTGCTCACTGATTCGGGAGGTGTCCAAGAGGAAGCTTGCATTCTGGGTGTCCCATGCGTCACACTACGGGATAATACCGAGAGGCCGGAAACTCTAGATGTTGGATCTAACGTTTTGGCAGGCACAAACTCGGACAGAATTGTTGAGAGAGTAAAGCTCATGCTCAGCAAGGATATTGGCTGGGAAAATCCTTTCGGAGATGGCAATGCGGGTAGCAGAATAGTTGGAATATTGAGGCGCAAGGTTGGCTGAAGTGGGCTCACAACAACCAGTAACGCCCAAAACATCGGGCAACACTCTGAAGGGGATGTTGAACACCCTCAAACAAAATTGGTTACGAAAATTTTTGACTTACCACGCAGACAGAAATGGGCTCATTTTTTCTTTCCTTCTGGGTTTCGTTATTCGATTGATTCCAGAAGTCTTGTCATACCCGTATCCCATAGGGTTTGATACAGTGTATTATGCAGCTAGGGTTAAGAGTGGCGTGGTTTGGAGCAGTTGGACAGGAATTTTTTCTATGTGGTTGTTTGAGGGTGCCTTAATATCGGTTAATAAAATGTTGCAGATTGACCCTTTTCTTCTTCTGAAGTTAGCTGTTCCCTTGTTATATGGGTTCAATGTCTGTGGGATCTATTACTTTTCTAGAAAAGCATTAAACTGGAGTGCAAAGACAGCTTTGTTAGCCGCATTTTTTTTCGCATGTCAGTTGGCTTCATTGAGAATTTCTTGGGACCTGCACAAAAACTTACTTGGTTCTGCCGTTCTTCTTTTCACCTTACCCTTACTTGGAAGAGTTGATTCTAAGAAGAACTTTGCGATGTTGCTCGCGCTTTCTTTACTGCTGGTTTTTTCTCACATACTTGCCGTGGCTGCGTTGTTTGCTGTTGTTTTAACTATGTTTATTGGCGACTGGCTGAAAAACGAGAGGCTGAAAGCAATTAAGCTTTCTGCAGCGGTCTTGCCGGCTTTTGCAGTGCTGCTGTTAAGTAATTTCGCTTTTCCTTCTGTTTCGTACTTTCCAGAGAATGCTATAGTTTCTGTGGACACCGTGCACCAAAGGCCAGGAGGGCTTTTCTTCTTAGTCAATTACTTAGGGGTGACGGATCTTGTGCAGAATTATCCTACCTATCCCGACCTAGTTTTGCATGTTTTCTCTCTATTTAGTGTTCTTTACTTGTGGTGGTTGCCTCTTGTTTTGGTTGGCTTTTTTAGAGATAAAATCCTTGATGGATGGACTTTGCTTTTTCTTTTTGGGTCTTTCAATGCCTTGATAACGCCGTTCTTTGCACTAGATTGGTGGAACAGATGGATGTTCATGCTGGTTTATCCCTTCACCTTCTACGCTATAAATGGTGTTAAGAACTTACTTCAACTTGGAGGCAGTAGCGTCGCTTCCAATTTTAGATATTTGAATTGGGTGAAAGTCACTCGAAAAACGGTGTTCGCTATTTTTTCTTTAACTGTTGTTTTGGGAGCGATATTTTTGACTGTGCCTCCCTTCTTTGATAGGTTTGGAGTATTTTTCATTCCAACCGCAAGTTCTTACTTACCTTCTACAATGTTATTCAATACCGTTCCTCTGCGTGATGTTGGGTCCACTGTGGAGGTTATGACATGGCTAAATGAACATATGAACAATGGGTCGGTTGTGCTTGTGCACCGAGCTTTCTTTTGGTGGGCCGATCTCTACTTGGACAAGGAGCACGTGATTCTTTATTTTGAGATGGACACTGAAAGAGCTTTGGAAATTGCCTTAGGGCGTGGTTTCGATCCTATTTTCATGGTTTGGTGGAATGAAAATTATATCACATGGCAAAACCAAAGCATTGGCTGGTACGGGCTCGGTGTTCCAAAATATTTTAAATACATCTTCAGCAGTGATAGAGTCTCAGTTCTCGAATACTCAATAGTTTAGACAGTGAATGAACATGGGAGAAGATAGAAGACAGTTAATTGTTGCCGCAATTCCTGCTTATAACGAGGAAAAGACCATAGCGAAGGTTATTTTACAAGCCCAAAAGCATGTTGACAGAGTTGTTGTTTGCGACGACGGTTCAACGGATTGCACGGCTGAAATTGCCGAGAAGTTAGGTGTTGATGTAGTGAGACATGACAGAAACCGCGGTTATGGGGCTGCTCTCAAATCTTTGTTTAAGAAAGCGAGAGAGATTGGTGCCGACGTGATGGTTACACTGGATGGTGATGGGCAACACAATGGCAATGAAATCCCAACTTTGGTGAAGCCAATCTTAGGAGACGAGGCAGAGATTGTTATTGGATCACGTTTTCTAAAGAACTCAATCAACGAAGCGCCTTTCCACAGGCGCGTGGGCATCAAGGCTATAACAAAACTGGCTCAAACTGCTTCAAACTTCTCAACCAGCGACGCCCAGAGTGGTTTCCGTGCATATAGTCGAAAAGCCTTAGAGGAATTAACCACTTATGAAAACGGAATGGGTGTATGCTTAGAAATCCTTTTAAATGCGAAGGAAAATGGCTTTAGGCTTGCCGAAGTACCCATCGACTGCTATTATCGAGGTTTAGAGACATCGACTCATGGTCCAATACGGCATGGCGTAGGTGTGGTTATGTCTCTGGTTCAATTAATTGTTGAAAAGCGACCATTGATTTTTTTAGGTATACCAGGAGTGATGTCCATTTTCCTAGGGGTATTCTTTGGTTTTTGGATGTTCCAAATATACGCTCTGGAACGAAGAATCGTGACCAACATAGCATTAGCATCAATAGCTTTCATGCTAATTGGATTTTTCACGGTCTTCACAGCTGTCACATTATATGCTATAGTAAGGCTCTCAGAAAAAATGACTAAATAATGGAGCATTGAAATTGAATGGCTTGGGATTAGAGCTTAGTCCGGAGCCATTAGTGAGTATTATAATCGTTTCGTATAACGGTTTGAAGAACATTGACGCATGTCTGAAATCAGTAGAAAGCCAGAGTTACAAGAGGTTTGAGGCGATAGTGGTGGACAGTGCTTCAAATGATGGCACTCCTGAATACATTTCACGATACTACCCATACGTCAAGTTGGTGAGGAGTGAACGGAATCTAGGTTACAGTGGTGGAAATGCCTTAGGCTTGAAACATGCCCAGGGAGATTTTGTAGCAATATTAAACCAGGACGTAATCTTGGATAAGGATTGGTTGCTTGAGTTACTAAGATGCGCCGAAAGGCATCAGGAAGCTGGGATTATAGCTTCAAATGTTTTACTTCACAGCAATCCATCTATTGCCAACGCTTACGGAAATGAAGTACATTTCACCGGCTTGACTTTTTCACGTTTTCTAGGGAAATTGCGAAGCGATTTCAAGGAAGAGTATGTGATTGCACCTTGCGGTGCGGCTTTTATGATACGGCGCAAGATGATTGATGACGTGGGGTTCATTGAGGGCACATTCTTCATGGAATTTGGCGATGTGGATTTAGCATTAAGAGGGTGGCTTCATGGTTGGAAATGTGTTATTACCCCAACGGCGGAAGCGTATCACAAATTTGTGTTGAAGATGACACCCCAAAGATATTTCATTTTGGAACGAGGTCGATATCTAATCCTGTTAAAGAATTTCACTTATCGTACTCTAGTATTTATTCTTCCTTCCTTAATGTTGACTGAAATGTTAACGTGGGCCTATGCGCTACTTTATGGTAAAAATTACCTGGTCTCTAAAATAGAGGCTTATCGGTGGGTATTGAAAAAACTTCCTAGAATCATTAAGAATCGAGAGAAAGTGCAAAAATTTAGAAGAACAACGGACAAGACTCTTTTGGAACTAACCATTCAGAAGATAAGTATTCCAGAAAAGTGGTTTAAAGAACCAGCCAAATTTTTTATTGAAAGTTATTTAAATGTACTGTATAAGGCGCTTTTTAGAATCAGTTACTTTTTATGTGGAATATAGTGTGATTTGAAGAGTCTGAAGGAAAGATATCCAATGAGATGCAGCAGAATATTTGACGCTCAAATGGTGTTAAAACTACAAAACAAATTCGGTAACCTCGGCTTAAAATTCATAATAGCATTTGTGTTATATATTTTTTCTTTAGTTTCATTGATTCTTGCTCCAGCTACAGGGGTTCTCACGGATTCAAACATAAAATGGAGCATGATCTCATTTTCTACATGGATAAGAATATTAGCAACTATTATCGAAACTACGTTTCTTCCTGGTTTTTTATTTCTTCAAATGTTGTTAGTGTGGAGGCGCAATGATAACTACATAAAAATCGCGTCATCTTCTGAGATAGTTTTTTCTATTCTTATTAGCATGTTACTGAGTTCTCTTTCAGGATTTGTTGTTCTTCTTTCCTTTAACAATCTAATTAACTACGGAGAACTTGCGATTCATCTTCTTAATGGTATTTTGTTGGTGGCATTATTAACATTAATGTTCTCTAAGTTCAAAAGCTCAGATAAAAAATTACCAAGCGAAAGGCTGCTGACTTTGAAAGGAGGCAACATAAATCTTAAGTCTAGGTACAAACTCAGTGTGCTTCTCCTCCCCTTACTTGCTGTAGTTGGCTCATCGCTCGTTTTGATTACATCGCCCAAAATTATTGGCGACATGATAGTTCATCATGATTTGGCACTAAATGTTTTGTCGACTGGTTTTCCTAAATCATTAGATTATCCATGGTTTTTTTCCTTATATCTAGGTATGCTTTTCGTGATGGCAAAGAGTTCGTCAATAGTCATTTATGATACACTATTTGCACTGAATTTTTTGCCCATTTTGGCTTATTATACTCTTGCTAATTCATATCTTAAATCCAGATATTCACTTTCACTACTAGCAACCTTATTTTCAATGTCTCTAGGTTTTGGAAGTTTATATCTATTAGGTTTATATTTCCTGCAAGGTCCCATGAATTTTAACGAGTTGTCTTCTTTGATAAGTTTTGTAGCAAGTAAAACATATGACATTCATGACGTTGTAATACTTTTCATACCAAACATTGTAGCACCTCTGTGGATTGTGGGGATTCCCTCACTTTTTATGTTGATTACCCTTATCAACTCAGATAATCGGCAGAGAGTTTTGATGGGCACTATCATGTTTTTTTTGGTCGTATTAGATTATCTTTTCCATATAGCTGAAGTTCCAATATTTATCGCACTATGTTTTGTGTATGCATTATTCCATGAGAATGCTAGAAGTTTCCAGACAAAATATATCTCAATATCATTACTCTGTGGTTTGTTTACTGTTCTTTTGATAGACTATCTAACCCCCATGAAGGTTTACGTCAGTAATTCAACAAACTTAATAGTTTTTGTTTTGTCGGTTGTTGGATGCCTACTTTTATGGGTAGTTAAGCCGTTAAGCCTTCGTGTTAAGGTACTATTTAGAGGTCTCATAAAGTTAATGTCACCTAAGTCATTTCTAACGATTAAATTTATCCCTTTGTTTTGTTACTTGGTGCTTTTTGTAATATGGATTTATAATTTTAAAACAGTAAATGCATTTGAATTGACCTGGACGGGAAGACGTTATGAGGGTCTGGGATACTGGTTTGTTCCGTTTTATGTCTTGCCAGTACGATTGGGCGTTTCTGGTTTAGTAGCTCTTCTCGCAGTTACATTTTATTCCGGAGTCATCCTGAGAAATCCAGGATGCAGAATGTTCCTCAGTATGGTAATTCTTGGAGTTTTTCTAGAACAATTTATGAATTACGCAAGAATTTACCCTGCATACCGCTTTGCAACGTTGACTTTAGCTGGTTTTTCAGGGCTGGCAGCTGTGGCAGCCTCCGAGTTTCTATCTTCGAACAATGCAAGCAACATTAGCAAGAAAGTGAAATTATTTATTGGATTTCTGATAATGTTTCTAGGTTTTTTGTCCATGTTCCTTTATTTTATGAACATGGTGCTTAAGTTTGGCTAATTAATAGCGCGATATTGTTTAAATGCGTTAACAGCGATATAAGATAAAACTATTAAAACCTGTCATTAGGCGTTAACCAAATTGTTGAAGAAAAATGGCGTGTGAGATCGAGGATTGGAAATCTCTTCAAAGGAATTTTGGCGGAATTATTGCCAAAATCTTATAGTAACATTGGGCAAAATACATCCTCATTTATTTTTCATTTCATCCCTTTATAGAAGTATAAGTGTTAAGCCAAAAGTGTTGCTTGATGTTGGTTGCGGCGAAGGTTCCGTCGTCCGAGACCTAGTTAAAACCGACCAAGGGGTGAAACTTTTACATTCCTACCTAATAGGTCTCGACATTTTTCTTTCCTATCTTTCGAATGCTAAGAAAGTCTTTCATGATGTCATACGATGTGATATACGGTTTCTGCCCATAAAATATAACGTCGCGGATGTTGTTTTGGCTACAGATGTGATTGAGCACATCGCTAAGAATGATGGCCTTAAACTTTTAAACGAGTTAGAAAGGACAGCTAAAAGACAATTGATCTTAATGGTTCCCGTAGGCTATTGCCCAAAAAGCATGCTTGAGGACCAAAACCCTTGGCAAGCACATCAATCGTGCTGGTTTCCTGGGGAATTCAAGTCCAAAGGTTTTGAGGTGTACGGCATGAACGGCTTTAAATCAATTTATGGTGAACGTTGTGAGTTTAAGTTCGGAAAGTTTTTGACACCGGGTTTGGGTTTATTAGCGGTTTTAACTCAATTTGTGACTTACAAGATCGTGAACGTTGCTCATCACATGTTGTGCATCAAAACAAAGAGCAAAGAATTATAGATGAAACTAATTGGCTCAAAGTAACTTAGAGCCATTAGCGTGTGTTCTTGGTCTTTAACAATCCGGCGTTTTTCCATTGGTCTCGAATTATTTCTATGTTGCCAAAAATGCTCGCGTGAAGAGAGTAGACAATGTAGCAAAGGTACGTGCATTTGTCGCATTTGCTGTATTCTTTTCTGAAATTCTCGAATCTTTCGCTGTTCCACTGGTCAGACAATTCGTGTATAGAAGCCACTGGTTGACGAAGATGACAACCCGCCACTCTGCCAAGATGATCCACTATGAAAAAGCCTCTAAGAGCTTCGCATCTCCATGTTCGCTCTCCATTCAAAGAAAACTGTTTCAAGGCGCTCAATACCTTTGTTGTTATGAAAACTCCTTGCTGTTTCCTTTTTAACTCAGTAAGCTCATCGCAGACTTTTGCTAAGGTCGACCTGTCAACGAATTCTAACTCGTCGGTTTTTTCTCCTATACCAAACAATCTGTTTTCCGTTGGAAAATCGTACGAATAGAGGCAATACAAAACAGGTATGCCTTGGCTTATGAAGTATTTTGTGAAGTCAACGATTTCATGCTGGTTAAACCGGGAGATGGTAGGTGATATCACCACGGAAACTCCTTCGCTATGCAAAGTTTGGATGGTTTCAAAGGCTTTTTCCCAAGCCCCAGACACCCCTTTAATGTAGTCAAGTTTCTTCTTGTCCAACGTGTCCAATGATATAGCAACAAAATCCACATTGCCCAAGGCGTCAATTTTCTCCGCAGCCAAGCTTCCGTTGTCATAAACGGTAGTTACAAAATGTCTTGAGGCGTAGTCAAGGATTTCGCCGATATCGTCCCGCAACAAAGGGTTTCCACCCGAAAACACGACATCTATGACCCCAAGCTTCCGAAAAATATCTAAGCCCTTTTTAATCTCGTCTGTAGATATTTCTTCAGCGCTTTGTTTCTCACGCCAAATGCTACAGCTTCTGCAGCGATAGTTGCAGCGGCGCGTCAATAGCCACTGTGCATGATAAGGTCTGTTAGGGGTAAGGGAACGCTTTAGCAACTCCAGCGCTTTTTGTGAGGACAATTTCATCGAATTTGACCTCGGTTTTTTTCGGGAATCGTAAATGTGCAATAGACTCATGCTGCCCTGAGCTTTTAACCTTATTTATTTCAGAGTAGGTTTATTTTTGATATGCTCTTTGTTCATAGTTTGTAAAGCGTGGTTAAGCTCCCAGGGTTTTGCGTGTAGCAGGGCGTTGGCTTTGCCCACGTTTAATGAGGAGTCTCTGGGTCTTTTGGCTTTCCACGTCATTTCCGCTGTCGTAGCTGGCTTTATTAGATTTCTGTCTAAGTTGAAGACTTTCGCCAAGTTTAGTGCAAATTCATGCCTGTTTGCTCTTGTTGCTCCTGCAGTGTGTAAGGTTCCATCCAGGTTTCTTTCCGCAATTTCTAGAAGCATTTGAGCTAGGTTTGTGTTTAGTGTGGGTGAGACGTACTGGTCTGTGAGGACCTTAACCTCTTTTCCTTGTTTTATGTTGTTTATTAGCCACGTGGCAAAGTTGAGTTTTTGTGTTTGCCCCCAGCCGTAGATAGCGCTGGTCCTGGCGATGCACCATCTTTTAGCGTTTTCTTTGACGTATTCCTCGCCCTTTAGTTTTGTGTATCCGTAGTAGCTTATGGGTTTGGGGTTATCTTCTTCTGAATAGAGTCCTTTCTGGCCGTCGAAGACATAGTCTGTGGATACGTAGGTTAAATGGGAGTTTATGCTTGGTGACACTATTGCAAGGTTTTTTGTCGCTTCAGCATTCACTTTCCAAGCCAAATTTTGGTTGATTTCACAGCCGTCAACATCAGTGTAGGCAGCCGTGTGAATGATAGCTTGGGGCTTAAGTTTAGGGACTATCTTAAAAACTTGGGTTTGATCAGTTAAATCGAGTTTGGTGGGCTCTCCCAGAATCGGAGGGTGCTCCTTATAGGTGGAGTAGATTTTATGACCCTTGTTTAAGGCTAGTTGGACTACTTTATGACCAAGCAGTCCGCTTGCCCCGGTCACTAGGAGCTTCAATTCCTTACCACTTTAACTTCCATGGAGTTGGATGCAGGATTTGTTCGGTTGCTAGTGGTTTCCACCACAACTCATTATCAACGTACCACTTGACTGTTGCTTTTAGTGCATCTTGAAGGCTATGCTTGGGTTTCCAGCCGAGTTCCTTCCTAATTTTTGAGGAGTCGAGACTGTACCTTAAATCGTGTCCGGGTCTATCTTCGACAAAAGTTACTCTATCTTCAGGTGCGCCCAAGAGGTTTAGGATCCTTTTCACAATTTCAATGTTTGCTAGTTCATTACCAGCTGAGACATTGTAGATTTCTCCGCTTCTCCCCTTGTGGAGCAGTGTGTCGAGGGCTTCGCAAAAGTCTTTGACGTATATCCAGTCTCTTATGTTTAAGCCTTTTCCGTAGACAGGGACCGAGAGTCCGAGCAGCGTTCTGATGATTGTTTTTGGTATGAGTTTTTCTGGGAATTGGAAAGGTCCATAATTGTTGGTGCATCTGGCTATGACAATGTCTAAATTGTAAGTTCGGTGGTAGGCAAGTGCGAAAAGGTCTGCCGCAGCCTTACTGGCTGAATATGGTGAAGACGGTTGGAGTTTATCTTCCTCACTGAATGAACCTTTGATTAGGTCACCGTAGATTTCATCTGTGGATACGTGCAATATGCGTTTTCCATATTTTTTCGCAGCCTCTAACACCATTACAGCGCCCGTGGTGTTGCTGCTTATGAAGGGCCAAGGCTCTGCGATGCTTCTATCAACGTGGGTTTCAGCAGCCACATTGATAACCATGTCTGCATTGTTCACAAGGTTTTCAATAACGCCCTTGTCGCCTATGTCTCCCTTGATGAAGTTGTATCGCTTATCTGTCTCAAAGTCTTTCAAGTTTGCAGGGTTAGATCCCATGGAAAGTTTGTCGATGTTTGTTATTTGAATGTCGTCATGTTTCGTGAGCATGTATCTTATTAAGTTGCTGCCGATGAATCCAAGTCCTCCAGTGACTAAAATTTTCAAATCAGGTGCCCCTACTTATAAGGCGGAAGTGTCCAGTCCCAGGGTTGACCTACCCTTGGGTCGTCTTTTTTTCCATTAATCAATTTAGGAATAATCGTTCGGTCATTCCATGGTCGTCTCTCTTCGTCGGGATTTCCCGAGTCATAGAGTTTGTTGACAAAATACAGTAGCCAAGCTTTTTCCTCACCGATTACTTTGAATCCGTGCCAATACTCTCCTGGAATCCTAATTATTTGGAGGTCGTTTCCTATGGATATAATCTCGTCCAATTCACCTGATGACTCGTTGTAGGCGCAGATTTTTATGGCTCCTTGGAGAGCCACGAAGTAGTCAACTTGACCTCTTAAGTGTCTATGCCACGCCCTAATCATACCTGGATAGCTCATGGATAAGTTTGCCTGAACTATTTCATCTTTTTTGAAGAGTTCTTTCCAGTCTTTTCTCATGAGTTCTAGGAAGAAACCTCTTTCATCGCATCTTCGCATTAGTGGTTTGATTTGAATTCCTTCAAGCATATTAATCACAGCTCAACTTGGGATCTCTCACCTAAAATAAATCTCCGCCCGCGAGGCTTGTTTCTGTTACTGGAAATGATTTTGGAGTGCGGTGCAATCAGACTATCGGTTATTTTTTCGTTTACATCAATAAAACAATTATTCATGATTATGGAATTTTCAATTTCTCCTCTTTTTATGGTGACGTTGTTTCCAACGCTTGTGTAAGGTCCAATGTAGACATCTGTTTCTATTGTTGAGTTTTCTCCTATTATGGCTGGACCTCTTATTAAGGCTCCTTGTTTAATGAGGGCATTTTCTCCGAGGGATATTCTTCCTTGCGTGGAGCTTTTGTTTTCAATTTTTCCTCTTATTTCTGTTTTTAATTCGTCTAAGACAAGTCTGTTGGCTTCGAGGATATCTTCGGGGGTGCCTGTGTCTTTCCACCATCCTTTGACGAATTTGTGGCCCACGTTGTAGGTGTTTTCTAGTAGTAGTTGGATAGCTTCCGTGATTTCTAGTTCTCCACGCCAAGACGGCTTTAGTTTTCTTATCATTTCAAAGATTACAGGTTTGAAGAAGTAGATTCCTGCGAGGACGTAGTTGCTTGGTGGTTGCTTTGGTTTTTCGACCAAACCGACTAATTTTCCGTTTTTGAATTTTGCCACTCCGAAGAGTTGAGGGTTCTCAACCTCACACAAGAGAATCATGGCATCATGTTTTGAGGTTTTGAAAGTCTCCGTGAACTCCTTTATTCCACCTTTTACAAGGTTGTCGCCCAAGTATACAATGAAGGGCTCTGTTTTCACGTATTGCTCGCATAATCCGATAGCTTGGGCTATGCCTTTAGGTTCACCTTGTTCGATGTAGGTGATTTTGGCGCCGAACTTGCTTCCGTCACCGAAGTGTTCTTTTACTTTTTCTGGGTATGTGTTGCCCAGCACAATGGCTATTTCGTTTACTCCAGCCTCTACTAAGTCTTCTAAGGCGTGTTGCGATATGGGCTTGTTGGCAACAGGGATTAACTGCTTGGGACCAGTGTGTGTAAGAGGTCTAAGTCGAGTACCATAACCGCCGTGCAAAATAACACCCAACATCAAAGCATCACACTTTATGGGTTAGCATTGAAGTTTTATCGCTTTCTGAACCCTGTAAGTTTTTAACTTTTGCGTTGAACATTTAGTACACTTCTTTGACGATGGATGTTCCTTCTATATTTTGCACTGTAATTATGTGAGCATCATTTTCTGTAAAGGAGATTTGACTTGGTGTAATGGCTAAGTACTGGGCGTCCAGTCCAGTGACCGATGAGACTAGTAGTTTGGCGATTATTTCTCTGTTTTTGGGGTCCATGTGAATGTCGTACTCATCGACAGCGCGGAAGGGTGAGCGAACGTGTTGCTGAAGGGCTAAAAGAAACGTCATGGTTGCGGTGCTTCTTTCTCCGCCGCTCTGGGTGTAGGCGTCTAATGGAACAGGTTTGACTCCTTTGAAGCCAACGTATATTTGGAGCCCAGCAGCCTCAATGTCATGTTCATTAAGTAGGTGGACTTCACCTTCAGCCTGAGCGTTTGTCAGAATGGTTTCGTATTGGACGTTAACATGATCCAATAGGTTCTGAAGTACAGTGTGCCATGCTTCCATTCGGATTTTGACTTCTACTAGGGCTTTTTCTCGGTTTTCTGCCACCAACTGCGCCTTTTGTTTCAGTTCCAGATAGAGTTTAGAGTAAGATTCGTACATGCGTTCGATGTCTTCTGAAACGTCGGCCAACGCAGCGATGTGTCCGTCGGTTAGGCGAATCTCGTCGAGTATTTCTTCAATGCTTTTCATTGGCACGATTTGTGGTCCCATCTCCTCTGCTCGTTTCATTTCTCTGCTGACCTCTGTGAGCATAGATTCCAGTTCCATGTTTAGTTTGGACACGTTTTTTGTGAGCGTTTCTTTCTGAAAGTTAAGCAGAGCGGAATGAATCTTATAGTCGATTAGGTTGTTGGTGTTTTTTTCCATTTCAAGGTTCGTATCGTTCATTCTTGCTTCGACGTCTGAGATTTGGGTGCCTACCGTTGTGAGTTGTTGGCTGAAGTTTTCCATCTGTTGCTTTAGGTTTTCGCTCTTCAAGTTGAATTGTTGAATCCAAGCGTTTTCCAGTTGTTGATATGCTTTTTTCACGTCTTCCAGTCCCATTTGGAGGTCGGTTGGGTTTACGCCTTCTTGAAGAGTTGTTTCCAACCGTTCTATTCTGCTGAGGTATTCTTTCATGTTCTGTTGATGAGACTCTGACCAAGACTGCGTTTCTTTTAGAGACAGATCTGACAGAGATAAGTTTGATTCATACAGGGCTCTTTGCCGTTCCAGCGCCAGTCGTTCGGTGAGCAGTGTTCGCCACTCTCTTTTTGCCTGTTCCTGTCTTGCTTGAAGCTCGTTGGATTTTGCCTCAGTGTTTTTGGCTTCGGTTTCTATTCTTTTGATTTCGCCTTCTTCTTTTCGAATCTGTTCTCTTAAGTCGGTGACTGTTTTTTCTCTTTTTGCTACTTCTGCCCAGGCGAGTTCGCGTTCGAGAAACCGACGTTTTATTATTAATTGCTTCTTCTGTTGGTATCGGTCGTATTGTTCTCTCCAGTACGTGAGCGTTTGCTCCGCCGATTCGAGGAGTTTGCCCACTGATTCTTCTTCGCTTAGGACTCGGCTGAGTTTACGCTGCGCGTCCAGCACGTTGCGTCTGTAGGATTCGAAGCCTACTGCGGCTTCCACCATACGCAACTTTTCCTGCGGTGACAAGACTGTGAATTGTTCGACCATGTTTTGGTGCATGATAATGAGCATGTTGTCGGGGTCAACGCCTAATTTTGACAGTAATCTTTTCACGTCTTCTCTAGTCGCGGCTTTGTTTTCGAGTTCGAACCAGTATTTTCCGTCTCGTCTCAAGACTCGAGTCAAGAATATTTGGTCTTTGTTGATTTTTTGGATGGGTCGGCGTCCACCCCCGTCAGTGTTATCTAGGATGAGCGTGGTGCGGGCTTGGTCTTTCCCCCTTCGGATGAGGTCGCTCAGTTTCTTCGACCTTTCAGTGTAGGATTGCCCTAATGCCACGGAGATGCCTAGGAGTATGGATGATTTGCCCGCGCCGTTGGGTCCACACACTACGTTTACGCCGTGTTTGAACGGTATGCGGGCGTATTCGTAGCTCATGAAGTTTTCGAGGATTACTTCTTGAAGGAACAATGCTGCGGACCCTTCTCTGATGCGTATTAGATAGGCTTCTCTTCCTTATTTAAGGAGTTTCCGTGAGCGCAGTGATGGGAAGGAAGGGTAAATTCCATATAGAACCCATTAAGATACTGAGATTGCGTAACTCGCAAGGTGGGCAGAAATGAGTCAAATATTCAAGAACATTACCTACGAAAGTGCTGAAGGCGTGGCAAAAATATGCATCAACAGACCTCCCCTGAACGTTCTCAACATCGAAACCTTAATGGAGTTAAATACGGCTCTGGAAAAAGCACGAGACGATACGGGTGTTAAGGTCGTAGTTATCACTGGTGTTGGCGACCGTGCGTTTTCGGCTGGACTTGACATTAAAGACCATTTTCCAGAGAAGATTGAAACTGCGTTGAATGTGTTCAACAAGGTTTTTCTCTCTTTAATCAACGTTGACAAACCTACGATAGCTGTTGTGAACGGTTTTGCCCTAGGTGGAGGTTGCGAATTAGCCTCGGGTTGCGACATGATAATCGCTTCTGAGAAGGCTCAGTTTGGGCAGCCTGAGATTTCTGTGGGCGCCATACCCTCGGTTGCCACGGTGTTGTTGCCGAGGCTTGTTGGAAGAAAGAAGGCTTTCGAGTTGATTCTAACCGGCGATGTGATTGGCGCCGCTGAAGCCAAACAGATAGGCTTGGTGAACAGAGTAGTGCCATCTGAGAAACTGGATGAGGCAGTGAACGAGCTGACAGGCAAGCTGAAGGACAAGAGTCCAGTCGTGCTCAAACTCACTCGTTTGGCTATTTATCGTGGGCTAGACCTCGACTTTGAGAAAGCCTTGGACAACGTGACAGGCATTTACTTAAACCTGCTTATGCGTACAGAAGACGCCGTGGAGGGCTTGAAGGCTTTTCTTGAAAAGAGAAAACCCCAATGGAAGGGAAAATAGCCCTTTACGTAATGAGCAAATTGGAGCATAAGGTGTCCAGAGCAATCTATTTAACGCTCAACTTTTGTTTTAGCTTTGATGTTCATGGACAAGATTTTGCGTAAATTCAGAGACGACGCTGTAACTTCACTGGGCAGTAATCTCGTTTGTTTGTTGCATCACGGCAGCAGAGCCAAATGTGAAGCGCACGCGGAAAGCGACTACGACTCCATAATCCTTGTCAAAAAAGTGAGCGCAAAAACGATTAAGACAGTTCAAAACTTGCTTCAAAGCAACCTTGGTTTTACGACGTACTTACTGAGCATTCGCGACGTTGAATGTTTTCCGAAAGGGCACTTACTGGAGTTTATGCGTGCAAAACCGCTTTACGGAAAATTCAGGGTCGACATACCCACTGCAGAGGAAGTGAAGCAATATTTAAACCACAGCAGAAGAGAGGAGTTGTTTTCAATCCGTCACTGGCTGGTGCTTCCTCACACTCTGGAAAGAAAAGCCAGAGTGGCATATTATGAGCTAAAGTTTGCCTACGTTTACCTCTCCTTTCTTGCTTTCATAGAAACAGGCGAACTGCCACGTACGAGAAAACAAACTATAGCCTATTTTGAACACAGAGGAGAATACTCACTCGGGATCAAACTGCTCAGCATACTTGATAACTGGACGAGATACAAAGACAAGGTGGCAGAAAATCCTGATCGCTACCTGTTTATGCTGGAAAGGTTTTTTCGAAACGCAAGTCCATAATTGAGGGATTGATTGATCCGTTGAAAACTGAAACCTTGCTTGAAGAGCTAGTGTCCTATGTTGCCTCTAAGCCTCCGCAGAGAATCGAAACTGTTTTCATTGGGCAATGCTTCACTGCTGTAAAACTGATTTCAGGCGAAGTTGGATTAGCATTGACCCCATTGACCCGCTTTGACTCGTGCATTGGCGCCACAAGACTTGCAGGTACCTTGGCTCGGCGTAACACCTCCGAACTGGCAAGATTCTTGAATTCTGGGCATTCTCACTTGAAGGCAGTTGGTCTGGCAGCAGTCAACGCTGTCTTGCAGCAAGAACTTAAGGGAAGGTCTGATTACGTTGAGGGAGACTTCCTAAATTTTTTGAAGGTCAAACCCAGCGACAAAGTTGCCACGATCGATTATTACACGACAAAGATTGAATTTTTGAAGGGTTCAAATCTGATGATTTTCGACGACCGATTTGCTGGAAGAAAGAGAGGTGTGTCCATTTTTCCTCTTTCCGAAATACCTGCGAGGTTTGGTCAAGCCGATGTGGTCATTATTCCGCCAAGCTTTCTTGATCGTATTGATCAGCTAAGAAAACATGCTTCAAGGGCTAGAGACTTTGTGGTTGTTCACCCGACCACGCCTCCTTTACCCGAGCCCTTCTTTAAACGTGGCGTCACTATGGTGGCGTCTATGATGATTCTCGACCCGGATTCGGTGTTAAAACACGTTATGGAAGGTTCGGGAACAACTCTCTTCAAGAGTTTTTGTCGAAAGATAGCCTTTCAGAACAACTAATTTGAAGGTGCCCACAGCTGGTTTATTGTTTCGAAATTTTCTATAAACTTCAAACCCTTCGTGGTTGTCTTTAACACCTTTTTGAATTTTTTCCGACGCTGGACTGCATGGTTCTCCAAAAAACCGTTTTCAACGAGGGTAGGCAAGTACTCATTGAGTTGGGCGTAACTAAGCCTAGCCTTATACATTATGTGTGTTTTAACCTGACCGTCGATCGCCGTCTTCAATATTTCAAGAATAATATCGTGGCGGTCTCTCCGTTTGATATCTTCATAAATACTAGCACTCATTTCTCAAACTCTCTTCTGAAAGATTCTTCTGGAAAATAATAAGTGTTGACGTCAACTAGCTATGTATGTCAGCGGAGGTTAATGAAAAATTTTAAAAGCCTATTGAATCATTAATTCACATTATGTCTCAAGACAGAATGATGTTGCTATTACACGAATTGATAAGAAACTCCAAGAGGAGCGACCGAGATTTAGCCCGCATCCTCGGAGTTTCCCAGCCAACCCTGACCAGAATGAGAAAAAGACTAGAGAAAGAAAGCTTCATACTCGATTATACCGTCATACCGAACATGACGAAACTTGGATTCGAGATAATCGCCTTCACTTTCCTAAACATTGAAAGATTCGAGCCCAAATCTGGCGAACTCGACTACGCGTTGGGAGAAAAAGCTCACAAATGGGTTTCTCACAACGCAAAAATAATATTCGTAGCAGGCGGCGAAGGGCTGGAAGGTAAAAATTGTATGATGATATCTGTTCATCGGGATTTCACGGACTTCACTGACTTCATTAACGATTTTCGAGCGCAGTGGGCTCCACACGTCAAGGACATGGAGACCTTCCTGGTCTCTCTCAAGGCAAAGATGCCGAAGCCGTTTTCATTCCGAACCCTGGAAATAACCACTTGAAACCGCGTAGACTCGACGCAATTCCCTAACAGGGTCATGGTGAACATCCACTCTCAGGTCGAGGATTGGACGAGTACTGGTTATCCATCGCTCGTCTGCGACGAGTAACGCTGCCGACATACGACCCCTTTTGTCGCCTCCCGCGTCCTGCCCAGCCTCTAAAGCATTCAACAAGCGCTCAGCCAAGTTTTCTTCAGAGCCCTCAAACCTCTCCGCCATGGCTTTCAGAACGTGGCTTCCAGTAAGCATGTTGCCTGCAACAGCATAATCTTTTCCAACAATGTGACCTTTCCACTCAACGGTTTCCTTGCCTGTGAAGGCAGCCGTTCTGCCGTGCACGTCTATGATGATAACCTGCCTTTTTTCTCTATCTAGGTCGCCTCGCAACATGAGTTCCAAAGCCGCTTGTGGAGAAAAACCCTTCTTTAAAAGTCTCAAACCTTCAGTTCCGTAGAAAACGTTTGTCTGCGCCTGAGTTGCGATTGCACCAACTCCAACTTCGACATGAGGAACAACACTTCCAACAGCGGGCACAGCCGTTGAGACACAGACACCCAGAGCCTTCGTCTTCGAGTTGAGAGCAATAATAGAAAACGTCAATGAAAAACTCCTCAAGTCGCTCAGTTTACTTTCGGCTTGGGCTTTTCTCTAACGTCTGAGAAGAAGAACGACACAACCAAAGCTATTGCGGCAAAAAGTGTTAAGACATAAAACGCGACTGTAATGCCAATCTTATCGCTCAAGTAACCCGTAATAGCCTGAGATATCGAGCCCATCCCGAAACTCATAAAAAACACAACGCCGTAGACCAGACCCCTTCTGTCTTCAGGAGTCATAAAACCCGTAAGGGCATTGAAGGCAGGTTGATGAGCGTAAAAGGCCAATCCATAAAGCATTGTGAAGGCTACGATTGCTACAAACCAAAGAGAAGACGGAGTCAAAGCAAGGAAGAGAAAACCAACGAAAACAGCCGCGGAAGCCACGATCAGCACTTTCTTTGAACCCAAAACATCAGTCTCTCGGCCGCCCAACCACTGACCAAAAACGCCAATCAAAAGCATGAACGTAGTCAGGGTTGCAGCCCAAGATTTAGCCAGCGCGGCACCCAAAAAACTGAGAGGTCCCAACGTAAAATAAGTTGGCAAGAACAACTCCACACTCTTCATGTAGAGACCAATTGCAAAATTAAAAATCAACAGAAGCCATAGACCCTGAATCCCCAAGATGTCCCGAAGCCTAACCCTTGATGCAGACCGTACAGGGCGAAATCGATTTCTCCAGAAAAGCATGGCTGTGACAGCAGAAGACACGCCGAAAACCACAAACGACATACGCCACCCAAAGGCAAGACCCACAACGTAAGACAAGGCAGGGGTGAAAACCACTCCGACTGTTCCTCCTGCACCGTGGAATCCCATAGCCTCGCCCGTACCTTTGCTGTAGGTCTTAGAAATGAGAGCGTTAGCCGCAGGATGATAAAGTCCAGCCCAAACGCACATGGAAATGAACACTGCGGCGTAGACGGTGATGTCTTGCACAAAGAGAAACATGATGGTCGATAATCCTGCCAGACCGCTGCTGAGCATTATCAAGTGTATTTCATTGGTTCTGTCCGCTAAGGAGCCAGCCAGTAATGAACCCAAACCGTAGATGAGTGAGCCAACGAATCCTATGAAGCCAATAGCAGTTAGTGAAGTCCCCAAGTCCCCTGTGATGAGCAGAAGAAGAGGTGAGGCAATCCAAAATAGCGAGTGATGCAATGAGTGTGCTGCGCTCAGTAAGACTAGGAGGCGGCGTTTGGGTTTCTCCCTCGATGTGATGTTCCCAACCCCGCAGCATGGTTTGGTTTGTTAGGGTAATAGTCTTTACTGTTTCTCTTCTCGTTCTTCCCAGTAGGGTCGGGTACGCAGGAACTGTATCTTTGCCTTCAGCAGGTCCATGTAGAAATCGTCTTCAGAAGAGTGCATTTTGCCTAGGATGCGGAAGGCGGTTTCGGGTCCAACTCCTCTGACTTGAAATGCGATCAGGGCTTTCTTGCCGTGGCTCAAGACAAGGTCAGCGGTTCGCCTAGCGTGTGTTAATTGGTCTAGTTCATCTGGTGTCAACTGTTTTCCCTCTTGCCTTCTTTTCAGGATTTCTGTGACGGTTTTTGGGTCTTGACCCATTGGCAGGTCGGCTAAGAGTCCCGCGCCACATTTGTCGCAGACCAGTTTTTCAGGCAATTCGCGTATGCGTTTTTCTTCTGTGGAGTGTCCGCATGAGAGGCAGAGCAGTGAGGGGCGCCTTGCCATGATTGATCTTTTCATGCGTTCGATGTTGCTGAGCAGGACGCGTTCGGGCGCCATCAACTCTGGTATTTCGGCGTACTTTGCCAGAATGCGGTAGCCCAGGGGTGTGGGCTTCTCTAACCGCAGCAGCGCCGTGACTTTGGTTTTTCCCTCTTTGACGTTTTTCATTATGTTTTTGACTGTTGGGATGTCTACTTTTTCTTGCATGGCTTCGCGGATGGTTTCTTCGTAGATTGGTGTTTTTTCGAAGCGGCTGGGAAGTTGAGCCATGCGTTCGTATGCCATGGTTTTTCCTCTCGGCAAGGCGCCGAAGCGTTCGGCTACGAACTTCATTTTGTAGCTGAATGGAAAGCGGGCTTTCAGGTAGTCGTTGAAGGCTTTGTCAACTTCGTCTGGTGTCATTTTAAACAGTAGGGTGGGCAGTTTTTCGAGGTCGCGTTCTTCTGCCTTTCGCGGTAGTTCTATAAGTATGCGGTAGCCGTTGTTCCACCAGCCTGTTATGAGTTCTTGGTCTGAGAGGACAGCGTCGAATATGGCGCCTAGGGTTCGGTTGACAACCTCTCCGTAACAGGCGTGGACGATCACGTATTTGTCGAAGGCTTCGATGAGGATGATGTTGTGGGTTGGAACAGGTGCACCCTCGCTTATCTGTTCATAAATCTCTTCGGCTGATTTCAGCAACGTTGACTTGTCGGTTGACAGCTTTTGGGCGAGTTTCTCCGCCACTTTTTCTGGAGCCTTCTCTTTCTTCAGTTCCTGCACTATTTTTTCGCGTAGTATGCCTACTTCCTGGGCTAGAGTGAAGGGTACTGGAAGGATTTCGCCGTCCCAGCCAGGTAGGGCTGCGAAGGGGTCTTCGGCGGGCACGACGTGAACTGTGCCTGTTTCGTCTTCGATTTGGACTATGCGCCACACTTTGCCGCGTATGATTATGTTTAAGCCTGTGCGGGCGCGTAGTGCCATGAATTCGTCGCCGACTGTGCCTATTGTGCGGTCTGAGAGCACGTCGACTATGGGGTAGCGTCTTTCGTCGGGTATCATTGAAAGGTTTTGGTAGTAGTATTCGCGTGTTCTGCGGCTGCGTTTCAAAGCGTCGTCCTCTAGCCAAACAGTCCTTAATGTATGTAGGTAGTTGGCGATGTCTAAAAGCTTCTCTCGTGTGAGGTTGCGATATGGGTAGGCTCGTTTTACTATTTGGAGTGTCTCGTTGATTGTGGCGCGTTTTTTGTCCATTAATACGCCCACGATTTGATGTGCCAGCACGTCTAAGGCGCCTTCGTGTATGAGCAAGGGTTCTAGTTGACCCTTATAGGCTCGTTTTACAGCGGTTATAGCCTCCATTGTATCGTCTGGAAAGGCTGTAATTATGACGCCTTTAGAAATCAAATCGAGTTTGTGCCCGCTTCGTCCCACGCGTTGGATGAGGCTGCTGACTTGGCGAGGCGACAGGTACTGAATGACTAGGTCTACGTGTCCTATGTCGATGCCCAATTCTAATGTGCTGGTGCAGACTATGGCTTTGAGCGCCTTTGCCTTGAACTCGTCTTCTATGCTGGCTCGTTCCTCTCTGGACAACGAACCGTGGTGAACCGTTATGTCATTGCGCGCGAGTTGAGTAAACTTATGCCCCAGCACCTCGGCGTTTGCACGGCTGTTGACAAAGATAAGCGTAGAAGTGTGCTGCCTGACCAAATCGAGTATGCGTCTGATTCTGGCTGCTGCCTCGGGTGCGGTGTGCAGTTTTGCTGCCAAGTCGAAGTCAGGGTCTTCTGGAAGCGGATATTCCACGCTGTATCGGTAACCCTTTGGCAACGGAACCTCTATGACTTTGATTGGGCGGTTGGAGCCAGCGATGAACTCTGCGATTTTTTCTGGGTTGCCAACCGTTGCGGACAACCCCACTCTTTGAAACTCGTGTTTGGTGAGTTCGAAGAGACGCTCTAGAGCCACTGTCAACTGGACTCCACGCTTGTCTTCGGCTAATTCATGGACTTCGTCTATTATCACATAACGAACGTGGCTTAGATGCTGCTGCATCCGAGTGCCTAGCAATATGGCTTGAAGCGTTTCAGGCGTAGTAACGAGCATATTGGGTGGTCTAAGCGCTTGTCTTCGCCTAATTTTGATTTCTGTGTCGCCGTGGCGCACCTCAATCGCTATACCTAGTTTGTTTGCCCAGTAAGATAGGCGTTTTACCATGTCTCGGTTGAGCGCCCTCAAAGGCGTAACATAAACAATTGATATACCATGCTTGTCTTCATGCTGAATGAAATTCGAGAAAATAGGGAGCAAAACAGCCTCTGTCTTGCCGCTTCCAGTGGGAGCTATCAGCAGAACGTTTTCACCGACAAGAACTGGAGGAATTGCTTGTACCTGAGGCGCGGTCGGCTCAACGAAACCCATTGCGGTCAAAGCCTCACGTACTGGCTTGACAAGCAACTCGTAAACATTGTTTTTTTGTTTGTTTTCGAACAATTGTTGACCGCACTCTGTATCTGTCATAACTTTAGAGCAATCTCTTAAATGTCTCGGAGTTTGCACGTAGCATCATCTATTGTTCTAAAGAGTAATTTTATAGACCTCTGTTGCCTTCAAAAAATTATGATAACAAATGCTTTTGAAAGAAAACATCCATCTCCTTCGACTTCTAAGTGGAGCGTACGGCTTGGCAAGTATGTTTCTGCCGTGGTTGACAACACAATCTTACGGATATGTTATTCCGCTGCCGCTCTGGTATATCATACGGCCCTTTCCTCGATCTCTTGACCCAGACCCGTGGATCTACGTAGCTTACCCGGCTTTTTTAGCAGCAATTTCAGTAGTCTTCACTGTCACTTTGTCCACATTGATTCTAGGATGCATCTCAGCGTTACTAAGTAGCATAACCTCTGGAATGAAAGGAAGATTGTTGATATTTTCCGCTGGAATCGAGTTCTCTTTAGCCCCAATAATTTTTGTTCTAAGCTTCAGCCTCTTACTTGGCGGATTGGGAACCATCACAGCCCGAACACCCTTTTATTCTACCGGGGTAGCCTCAGGATTTTTCATGGCGTTTGTGGCTGCGGTTCCAGCTTTTGTCTCTTTATGTCAGTTGAGACACTTGATGTTCTTCTTGGCAGGTTGGACCATACTCACGACTTTTTCAGCCATGACTTTTTTGGCTTTAATCTCTACAATCGCTCCAGATAGTCCTATGATAGGTGTTGCGATATTTGCGTCTTCATTTTTTTCTTTCATTGTGATGTGTGCATCAACGCTTGTGTATGGCGTCTACAAACTCTTGAAAGAGAAAATTCACTCGTTTAGCTTGAGACAAGAATAACCGTTGTTTGTGAGGATGGCTTGAGTGTCATAGTCGAGGATTTCAAATTTGTCCTTCTCAAAACTGATATAGGGCTTCAAGGCTTCAAATCTGATGGGTTCGCGTCCATCTGTTCCCTTGTCTCGATAAGAAGCAAAACCCGAACCGAACCCTTCCCTGCATGCAACGACAACTTTCCTCTTGTTTTCAAAATCTCTTCCGCTCACAACATAGACTTTTGAAGGTTCACTAAGGTGAATGAACGCGAACAGAAACTGATTCTTAGGATTCTCCGAGAGCCGCTTGCAGGTATTTTTCACAGCCTCAGTCAAGTTTCCTCTTGCCTTGCCGATTTCTTCTTCGAGCAAGTGAACGATGACCTCGCTGTCGTTGAGGTTGTTGATTTTCTTGTCGAAGCTTGAAAGCTCGTGCCCATGCAACTCGCACAAGATTTCTTGGTAGTTGTGGATTGTGCCGTTGTGGACCAAAATGATTTTGCCGTCGCAGCTGAGGAAGGGATGCGCGAACATGCTCTTACCTCTGGGCGCAGTCGGAGATGGATAACGCATATGTCCAATGCCAACGGAACCCAACAAAACCTTAGACCAATCACCACCAACGGGAAAAACCGCATCCACCGAACCAACATTTTTCATAAAGGCAATCTTGCTGTCGTAAACTGTTGCCATTCCAACGCTCTCATAGCCTAAACGATACCTCTCCATAATCAAAAGCATTTCACGAAGAACAGGCGCCGCAGCCAGACGCCCCATACTCAGATAGCCACAGATGCCACACATAAACACACCCACACAAAACATACACATACACAAACTACATCATAAAACATTCTAACATTCTCAACATATCCTCCCCCGGTAGGTAGGGGAGGCTACAAAATAAAAGACAACAACATTAGACGGACAAAGAAACATTTGGCGCCTAATAGACGGGCGTCTAGCCCTATGCGCACACGCAAACTCGAAAAACACAAACACAACTAACACACAAAGAAAAGAAAAGTGAAAGCACTGAAACAGCGAAACTAGGTTTCTCCAGGACTCAAGTAAGCCCAAGCAGACACTAAACCAATGGTTATCATCGAACCCGCGACGCCAGACAAGATCCAGTCAATGCCAATCGACGGAAGCACAATAGTGCTCAGCCAAGGAATAATGACTTTACCAGTGAAGTTCGCAATGATGCCCGCAACGAAACCCAAGAGAGCAAAGGTCGCAATCATCTTAAACCTGTCACCCATTTCACTACCACCTTGCAAATACATACCACAAAAACTGCTTCTTTAAACTGTCTTACAAAACCGTGTCTAATCACTCCAGTCAAACGCCAACTCTTTGCGCACAAAAAAGAAAAGAACAAAGCAAAACCCAAACACGTGTATACTGCCACATATATACGCAAATATTCGCAGCATGTTAACAATGTAATAATACGCTTTTCTCAACCAATCCTCTTCGGAGGAAAAAATAAACATGTCAGAAAGATTCGCGAGAAAATGGGATGAGAGAGAAGCTCAAACCCCAATGAGCACAAGAGTCAAAGAAGCCGTAAGGCCACCAGGACCACTCAAGCCACGACTCGACTTCGCCATCCGCCGCATCGATCTTCAAATCCAAAGACTTGACCAAGCTACAGATCGATTCACTGAACGCGACAAATCAATATTTGTCAGAATAGTCGAAGCCTACACAAAACACGACATGCCCCGCGCCAGCGTCTTCGCCAACGAGCTAGCAGAAATACGAAAAATGGAAAAAATGATAATGCACGCCCGCCTCGCACTGGAACAAATCGTGCTTAGACTCAAGACGGTTTCAGAACTAGGCGACGTCGTAACCACACTGGCACCTGCAGTAGGCGTGCTGCGCACGGTTAGAAATGGAATGTCAAGCATCTTTCCAGAAGCCGAAAGAGAACTAGGACAAATCGGAAACCTGCTCAGTGGAATAATCATAGACGCCGGACAAAGCACAGGACTTACAATCAATTTCGAAACAGCAAACGAAGACGCACAGAAAATATTGACAGAAGCAGCCACAGTGGCAGAACAGAGAATCAAAGAAAAGTTCCCAGACCTACCAGCAGGAATGCCCACAATGGGAGAGAAGGCAGCCACCCCAGAGACTCAGCAATAATGCTCAGCGATGAGACATCATGGATTAGAGTGGTGAAAAAATGTCCAAGCCTTCCAACCTTTTTCTGTACATCGGCAAACCCGTGAAAGACGAGTATGGAAGACAAGTCGGCAAGATCGCTTCTTTCGCAGTCAGCCCAAACGGACGAGTAAACGGAGTGTTTGTAGAACACGGCGACGGTGAATTCACGCGCTATCCAAGTGAACAATTCAACGCAGACGGCGAAGACATAACACTCACGCCAGCAATAAAAGTGAGAGTCAAAGCCCTATGTGATGAAATCCCCCTAATCTGGCGAAAAGACCAAGCCCTGAGCGATCTAGTCGATAAAAAGAGAATCCCATCTGAAATGTTCACCGAACTCCACAAGAACTTCGAAGGCGCCCTGAACCAGCTCAAAACAGACGCCCAAACTCATCTCGACGCCATAGACAAGCAAGTTGCAAAGTGCAATCTGCAGGTTAGAGAACTCAACTCAGCCCTCATTCACTTAGAAATCGAACGAGAAATCGGCAGAATAGATGAAAACGCGTACCAGACAGCTATGGAAATGATAAAAGAAGGATTGAAACAAACCAACAACGAAAAAAATGATTTGGAATCAATGAGAAGCCAACTCTCAAACCTGCTCCTTGGGGATACACAGACACCGCCAGGTAAAGAAACTCCACCAAGTCCAACTCCTTCTCCGGTGCTTCCTGAACCCCCAGTTGTCGTCCACGTGAAGAGTACAACCAAAACAGGCTCTTAAGCTCGAGCTAACTCGAGACCAAAGGTGCGTGGAGGCAGCGAACACTTGATTAAGCTTTTCAAGCCTCCACAACCAATCGGAGATGTTATTTTTCAGAGTGTACGCCAGCTAAGGTTTCAACACGCAAAATTAGAACAGGCTACACTTCGCATGCGCCAAAGAGACAAAGTTCTTTTTGATGCGTGCGTTACCGAAGTTAAGAAGAAGCGGCTAGACCGAGCGGCAATATGCGCCAATGAACTGTCTGAAGTCCGAAAACTCCTCAACATGGTTACTCAGTGTCAAATCGCGTTAGAGCGAATTATATTGAGGCTCGAAACCATCAAGGAAGTCGCTGAAATAATGGCTGATTTGAAGCCGACACTCAACAGCCTCAATGCCATAACAAAGAACCTAGTCAACGTTATGCCCGATGTCGCACAGGAACTAGAAAAAATCAACGACAGCATAAGTGAAACCTTAGCCACGACAAGATTCAGCTCGCCGGAATCAATCGCGCCGCTCACGGTCAAAACTGAAGCAAGTGAAGAAATACTAAAAGAAGTTTCAGCCGTCCTTGAAGAGAAACTCGCAGAGCAATTTCCTACACCCCCTGTTTCTATCACTCCTCCAGAGAGAGTTGAAACTCGGGAAAATGTGAAGAAGCAGATGATTGCGCTCTCAGCCACTTGCTCCGAGGTCACTCAGCCTGCAAAGCAGGGAGAACCCGAGTCATATGTCACGTATAAGGACGTGGAACTTCAACGCGTTTCTTTTACAATCGCACGACAGTCTTCATTGGAAGACGCTATCCTGGACTATGCGAAGAGCCAGGGTGAAATTGACGTTAATCAGTGCGCAGAGGAACTGAACGTTCCTGAAAACGATGTTGAAAAGGCGTTAGAAAGTTTAGGCAAGAAGCAAAAAATAATGATTCAGAGGTGAAATTGTTGAGCGCTTCTTCTGAACTTGAAAAATCGGCAACAAATTATGCAATCGAAGCGGTTCGACTTGACAAACAGGGCTCTAAGGGTATGGCTATCACCATGTATCAGAAAGCAATTGAAACCCTTCTGAAACTGGTTCAGTTGTATCCTGATTACGGCTTGAACAAAGTCTACATCCAAAGAGCTATGGCCTACCAAGAAAGAATCAGAGCCATACAAGGAGTAGGCGGCTCATTCGAGCCTCAAACGAGTGAAGAAAAGCCCGCTGAACAGCCTGAGACACAGCCATCAGAAGCCGCGAGAAAAGCTTCCTTTGATGAACTCATACTCAAAGAGAAGCCTAATGTAAAATGGGACGAAGTGGTTGGTTTAGAGCTAGCTAAAAAAGCAATCAAAGAGGCAATAGTCTATCCTGTTCAACGACCCGACCTGTTTCCACTCGGATGGCCCAGGGGCATATTGCTCTTTGGACCACCTGGTTGTGGCAAAACTCTGTTAGCAGCGGCTGTCGCAACCGAAATTGACGCGTCCTTTGTTTCTGTAGACGCTGCATCTATAATGTCAAAGTGGCTGGGTGAAGCAGAGAAGAACGTCGCTTCTTTGTTTGGATCTGTTAGGAAGTCAGCCAGTGAGGGACGTCCAGCCATTGTTTTCATTGACGAGTTGGATTCGCTCATTGGAAAACATTCAAGTGAGGTCGGCGGCGAAGTTCGGGTGCGCAATCAATTTCTGAAAGAGATGGACGGCGTTATTGACAAGGGAAAGAATATTCATGCATATGTAATTGGAGCGACCAACAAGCCCTGGGACTTGGACTGGCCGTTTATCAGACGTTTTCAGAAACGCATTCTGGTGCCCTTGCCCGATTATAACGCACGCTTGCATATGTTCAAGCTGTACAGTAGCCACTTGACGTTGTCTCCAGACATGGACCTCTATAGTTTGAGTCGAATGTCAGAGGGCTTCTCCGGCAGTGACATAAGAGACTGTGTTCAGTCGGCGCATCTCAAGGTGGTTGGGGAATTCTTCGAGTCTGGTCGGGCTAAGGACAAGCAGGCTCAGCCTAGAGCCATCGGCATGGACGACTTTAGAGGCATCTTAGAAGCAAGAAAGCCAAGCGTTTCGGTTGACATGGTTGCTTCTTACAATAAGTGGTTTGAAGCCTTCAAGGCTCTGTAGTTCACGCTTCTCCCTTACATAGGAGAGAGTTAAGGTGCTCAAAAAAGGAGGGCAAAATCAGTAGGTGAGACTATACCCAAGTTTGGAGAGGTTTGGAGAGGTCTGTCCGTTATTTTGTGAGTAAAGAATACTCCTTTCTCTCTCAGATGGCCTCTTTGGACCCCAAAAACTTGGGGTATAGTCGCTTCTGCTTCTTTCAGCATTGCATGTAGGTTAAGTAGAATTTGGAGAGGGGTCTCCTTTCTCTCCCTGTTCATAACTAGTGTTAGAGGTTTAAGAGCCTTGTGAAGAAATCTTCTATGCCCAAAAAGATTTTCTTGTAAGTGTTTTTTTCAGGTTGCTGTGGTTAGTATTTGTTCTTCGCTAGTCTGATTTTCTTTTTCTGGTTTTAAGGATTCGGGTGCGTAGGCTTGTCTAAGAGAAACAATGTTTGCAACTGTTTCTTCGATTCTTGCGTTGTAGTCCATCCATCTTTGGATCTGCATTATCAGCACTCTGACCATTAAGGATATCATCATGGTCATCACTCCCATGGATAAGACAACTGCGCCGAATCCTGTGTATGATTGGATGAAGAGCATTGAGAATCCGCTGGCTAGCATGATGATGGCTACAGCCATTCCTGCCCAGAAGGCTTCGTTCTCGATTTGCATGTTTTCACCTGTTCGTGTTTAGGTTCAGATTGAGAACATATTTAACTTGTACGAATTGTGGATAACTATTCAAAGTTAACTTTTACGTTTAATTTTTTGTTTTGGTTGTTTGATTTCTACGGTGACGCTTTCTTCTCCTTTTATTGTTGCTGCCTTCAGTGTCGAAACTATCGATAAAACGACGCTTCTCACAAACTTTTGAACAAAGGGATTAAGTGGCAATGTCTTTTCGTTAACTTGGATTGACAGGGTTTCTTTGTGTGTTCTCCTCTTTTTTATGATGGGGCCGATTCTTTGATCCACTATTTCTGTCAGTTTTTCTTGTTCCTTAAGGGCATCGACCTTTGGGATTTTGAGTTCTTTCGTGCTCAGTTGTGTGGGCGCCGCTAAGGCTATTATGGGTTTGAAATATTTTTGTGTCTCATCTATTTCTTGTGCTGTTTTGATGGTGACTATTTTTGGCACTGTGAGGTCTTTTGCGACTAGTTTTCTGAAGCCTTCGAGGATTAGAACGTCAACGTCTTCATCTTCGAGGTGTTTGATTATTTGGTTCAAATCGTATTTTGTCGTGTCTGTTTTTTTGATGATTGTTAATTCGTTTGGTGCGACGCTTAGTATGGTTTTTGCTCCAGCTTGGGCGTGTCGCCAGGTGTCTTTTCCTTTAGTATCGATAGTGAAGTCGATTTCTGGTATGTGCTTGACTGCGGCTACTCTGTAGCCTTTTTTGGCTAGTCCTCTTATCAGAGCTTCTGCAGTGGTTGTTTTGCCTGATTGTCTGCTTCCTACAACTGCGATTATTGGTAGGGGTAGGCTGATGTTCTCAGTCCACCTTTATTGTTTGGGTGTTTATGAATGATTTGAGTTTGGAGATAAACGTTTCCGCGTCTGTATTGTTGTCTCTTTTATTTTTGTAGCCTCCCCTACCTACCGGGGGTCGATGTTGGGAAAGTGTGGGTCTTATGGTCTGTATCCGTTGAGGATGGCGAGGACTAGGGTCGCGGATGTGAGGTCGGCGGTTGTTCCAGGATTGAGTTTATGCATCGGGTCGCGCAGTTTCAAGTCGAGTTGTTGAAGACGTTGTTTGCCTTTCTGAGTTGTTAAGCCGCCTGTTTCTAATACTTTCTTGGCTTTGTTTGAGACTTCTTTTGTTTTGCCTTTTCCAGCCTTCCGTGCGATTAATGTGTCTGGAACCTCTGAGAGAATCTTGAGGAATGTGTGCACCGTCGCCTTGTTTATGTCTCTTGTTTCTTTCAGTTGCTGAGCCAGAAATGGATAGCCTATGTCGAAGGTTATGTGGTAATTGTTCACCCATTCTGAGGATATGGAGTCCCAAGGTGCAGAGATCTTGAAAACTTGGTATAATGTGACTTTTTCTTGAAGAATTTTCCTTTTCGACGCGGCATCTGTGACATCTAGTGTGGGTGCCTTGCCTAATCCGCCGGGTTGAGCAATTTTTATGGCGTCGTAGAGGTTCACTGCGTCTTCTGGTGTGGTTGACTCGACAACTGACTTCAAGTTTTTTCTGAGCTGTGCGATTGAAAATTTTTCTTTGGCAAAGGTCATTCCAGCCGCAACAGAGAGGGGCGTTAAAAGGATTATTGAACCCAGCAGGGTGTTTCCACCGTGCTGCCAAGAAGCAACGTCTTTAACAGCGTCTTTGATGGTCTTTCCTAGGCTAACTCTACTGAGGCTCATCTTTTTGGCAGAGGCTAGAACTCCTTGCTGTGCTGCATGTGCGAAATGAGGCGCAACAGCCACGGTTGAAGCCAAAAAATGTTCGTATCGTGTTTCTTCAAAATCTGCGGTTCTGTGAACGTTGCCAGGTTTGGGATAGGCGCTTACCTCTAAAAGAGTGGCTAGTTGTAGGCATTGGGAAACATGGTTTGGTATCTCTTTTGGCGCTTTTTTGGTCATTTTGGATTGAGGCTCCATAGTTTATATCTGGATAGAGCGTTCAATTTAAATAGACGCTGTGTAAAAAATTACACTCGGTCAACTGTGATGCGTTTATCAACGAGAAGTATAGCATTAGCCGCTCTTTTTGCTGCCTTATACTATGGTTTATCTTGGCTGCCAGGCGTCCCAGTTGTTGGGTTGGGAAACTTGACAATCGAATTCGAGGCTAGTTTCGCCTCAGTTTTGGGAATAATATTGGGTCCCTTTCTCGGTTCGTTTACGGCTTTGGTGGGGACAATGTTGGCCTGGGCTCTGCCGCCGAGCAGCGGAAACCCATACGGACTTCCCTTCATTATGGCGCCAGTTATCAATGCCCTAGTTGTTGGACTCATCTACACCAAGCGGTGGAGAGAAGCAGTCATCATTTTTGCTGCGGTGATAGTTGGCTTCTGGCTGACGCCGCTCTCTCAACCGCTTAATCAGTTTTATTATGTTGCCCTTGCTGCCACCTTTGACAAAATAATCGCTCTCTTTCTGATTATTCCTGCAGTGAAAATTAAGGATAGATTCGCGTCTCTGCAGGCTCTCCCAATGCTTTACTTTCTGCTAGCCTTCATCGGAAACCAAGCCGACGGCGCGTTAGGCTCCCTCATTTTCGCCACCCCAGTGGTTTATGCAGGTCCTATTTACGGACCATACGTAGAATCCCTTGCAACAGCTGCCAACATGTCTGTTATAGATTTCATGCGTTTCTCGTATGTGGTTAGCCCCCTCTTTTATCCCGCAATAAGGATTATACAAGCGGTCATAGCCACAATCGTGGCTGTGCCCCTGTTTAGGGCTTTAAGCGTCGCGGGCTTTTCTATACCTTTAAAACCTCTAGAGGTTCCAAAGATTGCCCCCAAGCGTGAACAAGAGAGCGCTTAAACTAGTTGAAAAACTGGTTTCTGAGGCTGACGAACTCAAAGTCAAAATTCAACAGTTGTCCAACGGTGCCACGCTAATCGACAGTGGAGTGAAAGCCAAAGGCAGCATACGCGCTGGCTTGCTAGTGACACGAATCTCAGCGGGAGACCTATTAGAAATCTCGCTTGCAACCATGAATTATGACAATATCGCTCTGCCAACTTTGCAGATTTCTTCTGATTATCCAGTCATTGCGTGCATCGGTTCTCAGTACGGTGACTGGGAAATAAAAATGGGCGAATTTTACGCCATTGGGTCGGGTCCAGCTAGAGCGTTAGCCCTAAACAGAAAGACTCCAACCTCGGTTGCGGCGAAAAAGAAAGTGTACGAAAAACAAGGCTACACGATAAGTAGTCCACGTGAGGTTTACGAACGTATCAAGTACAATGATTCCAGCGAAGAGGCAGTCATCCTTCTGGAATCAAAGCAACTCCCAAATACTGAAGTACTTACCTATATTGCAGAAGAGTGCGAAATCAAACCAGCAAACCTTTACGCGATTGTAACGCCAACGACAAGCCTAGTAGGCGCAATTCAGATAGTTGGACGCGTTGTCGAAGTTGGAATCCACAAACTCGGTTTGCTGGGATTCGACTTTACACGAATTCTGTACGGCACTGGCTTTGCACCGTTGCCGCCTGTTCACCCAAACCTTGCTAGGGCTATAGGTAGAGTCAACGACGCCATACGCTACGCTGGCGCCACATATTACGGCGTCGATTTGGAGAACGATTCAAAACTAGAAGAATTCGTTGCCCGTGTGCCAGCATCAGCCTCAAGAGACTACGACAAACTTTTTGAAGAAATATTCGCAAAGAGCCCAGACTTCCACGGCGTCGACCTGGGCGTTTTCTCTCCAGCCTCCATAACCATTAATAATGTCAAAACTGGCAGCGTCTTTCACTCTGGAAAGTTCAACTTAACAATGCTGAACAAGTTGTTAAGCACTTAAGCACTTACAATCCCTTGTGAACCCTCATGAAAGCTCGAGAAGGCGACCTCGTCGAAACCATTGATGGCAACATCTTCGACGTCAAAGGATTGATTCATCCGCCAAACAAGGTCATTGCCTTCATTCGTTTCACGCCTGACCCGAAAGGCGACAGAAAAAGAGGAAAAATCACCTACCAAAAAGTCTATCCACTTCATGAACGGTATGTGCTGCTTCGGGAAAGGTTTCCACAGTATTTGGTTTATGACCAGGTTTTTGGCGAGTGGCTCTGCGAAGTGCCTATAGCAGCGATACAACGCCATTACCGACCAATTGACCATCTTAGAAAACTTCGCAAGAGAAGACAGCTTGACAGGCTCGAAAAAGCGGCGTTGCAGTTTGCTAGATTGTTGAAGAAAAAAGCCGAGATTCCATGGAACAACTTGGGAGTTTCAGGTTCGCTGCTCGTAGAACTGCATACGTCCAAGTCTGACATTGACATTGTTGTTTACGGGTTGCTCAACTGCCAAAAAGCACACAGCGCTCTCAATTCTCTAGTGAACAAAAGCGATAGTCCAGTCAAGTCGTACAGCATACAAGAATTGAAAAGCCTGTTCGATTTTCGTTCGAAGGATACCACCATGTCATTCGAAGATTTTGTCAGAACCGAATCAAGGAAGGTCTTGCAGGGCAAGTTTAATGGTCGAGACTATTTCATTCGATGCGTGAAAGACTGGAACGAGACAAAAAAGCAGTATGGCACGGTTCATTATCAATCCATGGGATACGCCAAAATCAAAGCCCAAATAACAGATGACTCCCAGATGATTTTCACTCCGTGCCAATACAAAATCGACAAAGTAAACTTAATTGAAGGACCCAAAACAGAATCCATTGAAGAAATAGTTTCTTTCCGGGGCAGGTTCTGTGAACAAGCCAGAAACGGCGAAACTGTGATTGCACAGGGCAAGGTCGAAAGAGTGCAAAAACAGGGTGGACAAGAACGTTACAGGCTGCTTCTTGGAAACCAGATTTCGGACTATATGATACTGGCGCAAAAAATAGTTTAAGAGAATTTAAAGACTTTCAAAACCTGCTCATAATATCGAGGACCGTAGGTTAGCGTGATCTGGTGAAACCTTCCCCTTGAACCGACAACCTGCTCGAGGTTGCCTTCCACATAAACCTCTTCGTCTCTCTGAGCTTGCATCCGAAACTCCTCTACGTACGAGACGATTCGCTCAACATCATCAACCTTCGCGCCCTCTAAGATTTTATTCAATTCAACCCTGTAGACCGAGGGCATAAAGGAGGCTTCAGAGTCATCAATTACGCGGGCAATTGCCTTAATCCAACCCTTCCCTGTGATTCGCGATTTTGCGTCGTATTCGTTATGGGTTTCACGCCATTCTCTTACGGGTTCAAACTCGGTCTTGATGACTCTTCCGCTTCGCTTGTCTTCAAACAAGCCGTAAACCATTTTTCTCCTCTGATGCCAACAATGCTCACTTGCGCTGTAGTTGAGAAATCTCCAATGTTTGCCCCTCAGCGCTCCTTGAGTTTCAAACTCGTTCTGCAGAGGCGACTTCACCTCCATGTAAAGAGTTTCCAGGGTCTCTTGCAGTCTTCCGAGTTTTTCTTTGCCGTACACGACTAGATCGAGATCAGAGAAAAATGGATGATAGAAATCGTGAAGCAACGAGCCAAAAACTCCAAAATCAGTTCCAAACAGCCCAGACCGTTCCAAAATCAGGTTCATTAGTTGTTGCAGAGCTTTGAGAAGGCTGTCACATGGCTCCTTTTTCAATAGGTGCTGAATCTTCTGATCTGGCTTTCGCATTTCTAAGATTTGGTTCTTGGAGACGCCCACGAGACGCGTCTGAAGCGGAGCATACAAAACCGTGTACTGCAGATACTTCCTTTGCACAAAAAGTAAGCCCTGATCCGAATAGAACTTGTAATAGAGAGGCTGCTTTCCCTTTCCGCGAATAGCACGTGGGTCTCTTGACTTGAAAACCGACGCTGGCGCGTATTCAACGTCGCAGACGTAGGCATCTGGAGGATGAGAATAACCGTAAACTCTGAATATCAAGCCTTCTTCAGTTAAAATGGCGTCTCTGTCTCTCAACTTGAGACTGGCCAAATGTATTCGTCCTCTTTGACTCCTGAGCCAACCACAACCTGATGATGCACGCTGCCGTTTCTTATGTGTTCCACCCGTTCCAAAACACCCGAAACCTCAATTTTTCCGCCTTTTCTGGCAACGTTTCGGTAACAACCAATCATAGACACTACAACCTTGGGAATTTGAGCCACTTCAAGTCTCGAGGCTGTTTTTAGAGGCTGATAATCACTGATTTGATAGACGGCTGGACGAAACATAGCCTCGCTGTCTTCTTCAACCACGCAACGAAACCTAACTGAGGCAACGGGCGAATATTTGTGATCCCCATATCGGATGGATACTTCCGTAGGTTTTCTAACGGCGTTGTAAACGAAAATCTTTCCTCCATATCGTGCTCGATTTTTTCCAGCCATCTCAAATTCGCCTTCTGCAACAAGCCTATTTACAGCAGCCTCCAGTCTTCGAAAGTTCTCTGCACCGTAAACTACTAGGTCGATGTCGGATTCCTCCGCGTGCATGTCAAGAGCGATAGAACCGTGCAACCCAAAATCCTCGAGCGACACGCAGGACACGGCTGAGAGAAGGAATATGATTTTTAGCGCTAGTTTCTGCAAGTGATCATGTTTCCGCTTTTTAAGAAGATGGTCTAGGCGCTGCTTTGGCACATACATTGTCTTGATGAGACTCAAGGGCGGAGCGATTAAGTTCTTTTGGCGGAAGGGACAAAAGTGCATGTAAACTGGAAGGTTTTTTCGAAACCCGTTTGTTAGTATCTGAAAGTTTTTGGCTGTGTAGAGTCTTTCTGGTCGCAGGAATTCTGTAGCCCCGAGTTTCCATCGTCTCGTGAGGAAACGTAGTGGAAAGTGTTGCCTAAATTCGGTTGGAATGTATTTTAGGAAGGCTATGATCCGTTGGGGTGGGTGTTCGTATCCAAAGGTGTAAAAGATGAATTTTTCTCTTGTGAGGAATGCGTCTCCGTCTTGGGGGTTCCACTTTGTCATCAAAGCACCAGGGATTGTTTCTATTTTTGCAGTTTTGTTTGAATGAAGTTTTTGAGTTGCATCACTTCGTTTTTTAGGCTTGACTCATCGTTTGATGTAATTAATCTGCCGTAGCGCGTTTCATAGTCACACTTAACGTGCACGTCTTCCCCGTTTTGTGAGAACAAGATTGTCAACTCTGTTTTTACGTCGCCAATGTTAAAACTGGAAAGCGAACCAGAAATGTTTTCCCTTCCCAAAACCAGCAACCTTGGCTTGGCGCTTCTTTCCACCCTGAATTTCATGTCTGAAACGCACTGCTCGCTCAGCTCAAAGACTCTTTCAATATTCCCTTTGACCATGAAGGCTAATGTAACTCTCATTTGCTGTAACCTACTTGAGAATGACTTTTTTCTTTGCTGTACTAGGTTTTTAATGTTGTCGCTTTTGGGTGAACTTTAATAGCTCATGTCCGCAACATAGGCTTGTTCAAGCAGCCTAGGTGAGACACAATTCAATGAGGAAAACACTTAGGTTTAGAGACCGTGACTTCTTGCGCACCAAGGAAGGTTTTTTCTTCTGTGTTGTTGGACCTTACCATCCCCCAAACAGGGTCATTTCATATCTCAAATATGTTCCCGCCAAGCTTGGGAGCTGGGGAAAGGGAATGTGGAGATTCAAACGAGTATTGAAGGATTACACTATTCCCAGCCTGTTGGAGACCTTTAATCTACTAGAGAAGGACTATCCGCACTATCTTTTCTATTCGCCTTTTTACAACATTTTGATGACGGCTGTGCCGCTTGAATATCTCAAGAGGCATTATAAACCCGAGGAAAAACTGGCGGAATTAATAGAAGCCAAACGCCTCGACTCTTTGCAGAAGAAGTTAACTCGATTTGTTTCATTCCTTTCTGAAACGAGCGGTGTTTCAGCCGAATTCTTCGGGGTGTCGGGTTCTATACTCCTCAACATTCACCGCTTGGGCATTTCAGACATGGACATGACTATTTACGGTCTTAAGAACAGCTTGGCTGTGAAACGAGCCTTACAGGAGTCCTATTTTCAGCCAACATCAAACATCAGAAGACTGGAAGATTCAGCTCTTAAAGCATGGTGCAAGAACAAGGCGGGTTCTCACCCCTTAACCATGGATGAAGCCATGCAGATTTACAGGCGGAAGTGGAATCTGGGAATCTACGAGGACACGGAGTTCAGTATTCATCCAGTCAAGCTTGAGGAGGAAGTGAACGAGGAGTACGCTGACAAGATTTACGAACCCCTCGGCCTAGTCGTCTTAGGTGCGGTTGTGGATGACAACTCTGACTCGCTGTTTTTGCCTGCCGTCTATCACGTTCAGGATGCGAGGGTTGTTAAGGGTCCTCAGGTTGCCGACATCGAAGAAGTGGTCTCCTATGAGGGGTTATATGGGGATCTAGCCGAAGTTGGAGAAACAGTATTGGTTAAAGGAAAGCTGGAACTGGTTCGGGACAAGAAGAACAGACGCAAATATCACCGAGTCGTGGTCGGCTCACCAGAAGGAAAAGGCACAGAATACATAAAACTAGTCTAGATTTTTTGTGCCAGTCCACCGCTTGAAAAGGTCGTGTTTTATGCCCAAACAATCCAGAACCTTGCCCGCAACAAAGTCCACAAGGTCATCAATGTTTTTGGGTTTGTGGTAGTAGGCGGGCATTGATGGGACCACGTAGACGCCGAGTTTCGCCGCTTCGAGCATGTTGCGCAGGTGAACAACGCTCAACGGAGTTTCGCGCGGCACAACAATCAGTTTTCTCCTCTCTTTTAACGTCACGTCAGCTGCTCTCAAGATGAGGTTGTCAGAGTATCCGTGCACGATTCCAGCCAGTGTCTTCATGGTGCATGGAATTATTATCATGCCGTCTGTTTGGAACGACCCACTCATGAAGGGCGCATCCAGATCATTTATGCCATACGTATAATGAGCCAGTTTCTCAAAGTCTTTTTTGGACATTTCCAACTCGTGTTCAATAACCTTCTCTGCCGCCTTGCTCACTATCAAGTGTGTTTCAACCTTCTTTTCTCTGAGCACTTCCAAGAGTCGCTTGCCGTAGACTACGCCGCTGGCGCCTGTTATGGCAACAATCAAACGCAAATCGTGTGCACACCTAATTAGAGTTGGAGGAGTTCCTTCAAATACGCCTTGTAGGGGCCGAGTTTGCCGCCGTAGTTTCCAGCAGAAATCTTCACTAAGCCTGGCACTTTCACTGCTGCTTTGATTCCCTCAGCCATAGCTCGTTTAACCACATCCAGGTTCAAGCCGTTGATTACAATCTCGTAGACGTTGTGGACGTTTTCTGGAACCATTGTGTCTGGCACCAGCTTCTTCAGTCTGGGGCAGTACTGATGAAAAGTCGACGCCTTAAGCTTGTATTTTGTCGAACCCGATTTGGTACCGGATCTGCAAATACCACCTGGAAAAGGCAGGATGACTCCGTTTGACCCTTGGTTGATGGCGTTTACGGCTTCCTCTGCAGCTTGTAATCCAGCCTTTCGATTTTCTGCTAGAATAAGGAAGTTTCCCCCCGCGATAGCCTTGGAAGCGCCGAATTTGTCTTCCACCATGAATTCTCCTTCCATGACTGGGATGCGCCAGACCTTTCGTTCGCCAACGGTGTCACTTCTTTGAAATCCGTCGCCGAAAAGTCTTAGACTTCTTCCAACCTTTAATCTTCTTTTTGCTTCTGGTAATGCGTCAAAGGCTGCTGTGGTTGGGCATGTCATAACGCATTGTCCTATTCTCAGAACCATCTGTGCTTTTAGGTCTCTTCTTGTGTGATGGTAAATGTGAATTACTGCACCTATTCGTCCGTCAGGCGTCTTTTCTAGGGGCATGATTCCTTCTATTCCTGCTTCGGCGGGCGACATTATTATGGAGGTGGCGAAGCCTGTTGCACCTCTAGCCGCGGTTAACGCCCACTTTTCGTTTTCAGCGGTTATAAGAACTCGCCCCATCCACATAGAAAAAATTTCGGCGAATGTATCCTCAATTTCTACGAATGTTCCCGATCCTGTTGGGTATTGGAAGGTTTTGGACTGCATTGTTGTTTTTCTCCTCTTTTCTTAATGCTGCCTTGTTTTTGTTGGATTTGAAGCTTGTTTAATTTGGTTTTCGTTTTCTTTTAGGGTTTTTGTACCGTTCTAAAATGATAAGGTTTTTTGGCTTTCTTTCACCCACTGTGCTAGGTCTCCAACTGTGGTTCCTACGCGTGTTCCTTCGACTAGTTCTTCTTGGGTTAATCCTCTTGCGTTGATGCATGTGCGACAGGCGACGACTTGTACGCCTTGGTCTATTAGTTCTGTCAGCGTTTTTTCTAGGTTGTAGTAGCCTTCTGGAGGTTTTTGTCCTTTTTTAGCTGTGGTCACGGCGTCACCTAGTAGGAAAATGTTTACTTTCATGCCCACCGTAGCTGTGATTAGTGCTTTGGCTAGTCTCAGAGCGTTCCAAGTTTTTTCGTCTCCGTATGGGGCGTTCTGGAGAATCATGGTTATTGTTTCCATTTTTTCACCTCTTTTTTCTGGGTTGTGTTGTTTTGGTTGGCTTATTTTGTTAGAAAGGGAGTAAGTTGCGGCCGCTTTGATTTGGGTTTGGGTTGGGTTTTTTCTCCTTCTCCAGTTTTGCCATAATCATTGATTTGGCGATGTCGTAGGCTTGTTTGTAGTCGAATATTCCTTTTGGCGCTTCAACCGCTCGTTTGAAGAGTTGTGCCTCAATCTTGTTTTTGAATGTGCCGATGGCTAGCGCGCCGATTCCCCAAACGCCTGGTAAGAATTCGACGTTTTCTTCTGTGGATTTTAAGCCCTCAACTCCGAGTGGCGGAACAGCGTTAATATCGCCCACAACCTTGCAGGTTTTACCATATTCTTTCAGCACGCTTAATGGCAGTAAGGCTATGCCCGCCGCGCCCGCAGCCAGTATCACGTCCGAATCCTTGATGGCTGTGCCGACCTCGTTGGATTCTGCCGCTTTGACTCCACAGGCGAGTTGGCTGCCTATTTCTTGGTTGATTTTTGTGGCGACTGCGGTTGATCTTGCGAGGTCACGCGAGGTTACGACTACGTTGGCGCCTTCCATAGCGTACAGGCGAGAGGCTACTTGTCCGACTGGTCCCGTGCCCGCTAGCACGGTTACTGTTTTTCCTTTGAAGTCGCCGAAGCCTTTCTCTATGGACGTTGCTAGTGTTTTAGCCACGGCTGCGGAGGCTGTTGTGTAGGCTCCTCTGGGGTCAACTATGACCGCTAATTCGAAGGGTGGGAACATGCTCTTCTTGGCGATTTCGAGGATTTGAGTGGCTTTCTCAACGTCTTGTCCGCCTATGAACAGTTTGGTTTGTTTGGCTCCGTCTGGTCCGCGGGGAAACATGGCGTCTTGAATAATGCGCTTAGAGTCTTCGGATGCAACGTTGCTGTAGGTTAAGATTTGAGCGTCGGGAAACAGGTCAACCGCTGTCAATATGTCGAAGGGGCTGGCGTGCTTGTCCGTGTCAATGAAGATAATAACCGTCTTTTTGACTGGTTTTGACATGAGTTTTTCACCCTGACTTGAAGAGTTATATCCATTACATTGACTGTTTGTTTTAAAACTTGCCGTGCCCCGCCACAATAGCGTTCGTTCAACACATGTTTCTGCTGAAAAAATGAAGCCCAGACCCACTCTATTCAGGTTTTTGAAACTTTCCATACCACCACATGTAACGGAAAGGCATAGTTTTGTCAAACGTTTCCTTAACCGTTACTAATTGAAAGCCTCCTCGGGTGTGGAGGCGTATGAAATCTTCTCTCTCTTTCACAGGGTATATGCTATCAGGCATATCAACATGCCCCCAGTCTCCGAAGCTTGTAGAATACAGTCTTCCACTTGGTTTAATTATTCTGTGGGTCTCTTTCAACGACTCAAGTTTATGTTCGTCTGGAATTTGATGCAAAGTCCAGTATAGATCAACAATGTCTATTGCTCCAGAGCACAGCGGCAAATACGGAAGAGCGGCTTTTATCAAATGTACATCTAACTTTTTGTTTCTGGCTCTTTCTTTCGCTAATCTTAACGAGTACTTGTTGGGTTCGACCAAAATGGAATCAAACCCTTGTTCTGCAAGCCAGAGGGCTTCGCGTCCGTGAGCGCCACCGATATCAGCAACATAACCTGTTTCTTTTGGGTCATTTTCGCGAACTATTGTTTTTGCGACTTCGCTCGGTTCCCAACCAACTCTACTCAACCATAACTTAGCGCCTTCTTCGTCCGAGCCGCGAACGTAACTTATTCTCATAACACTCGCATATCAATTAGCGTAAATGCATCGTAAAAACCTTAATAGGCGACGACATGGTTAGTAGATTTTTCAACATCACCCAACAAGGCTTGACGGTTTAAAAGCTGGCTCGAATCTGATGCCCAGATTAAAGGTTTCATTGTTGACGGGTCGAACCATTCGTCAGGGACAGGGAAAAGAGTACGGGAAACTCTCTGAGCGGTACTGGAAGAGCGTGGCAATCTGCGAAATCGACCCAGAAGACATGAAACAACTGGGCATAAAAGAAAACCAAAACGTGAAAATCAGCACAGATTATGGCTCAGTTATTGTGAGAGCTGTTAAATCCTTGCGAGCGCCTCATCGTGACGCCATTTTTGTTCCTTACGGACCCTGGGCAAGCGTGATTGTGAACCCTAAAACGCATGGGACAGGCATGCCTTCTTTCAAGGGAATAGAAGCCATTATTGAACCCGCCTCAGACGAACAGGTCTTGCAACTGCCCGAGTTGCTTAAACAGCATTACAGGAAGGAATAAATCCCATGCCAATCATTTCAAACGTCACATGCCCAGTTTGCGGCTCTCTCTGCGACGACATCGAACTCATAATTGAAAAAAACGTCATCACCAAGGTAAAAAACGCCTGTGGCGTGGGTGAATCCAAGTTTCTTGGCTACTCAGGCCACAGACCATTAAAACCCCTCATCAGAAAAAACGGCGAATTAGTCGAAACCTCTCTTGCAGAAGCTGTAACGAAAAGTGCCCAAATATTGGCTAACGCTAATTATCCCATTCTTTACGGTTGGAGCAACACCAGCTGCGAAGCCATCCGCGTAGGCGTGGAACTCGCCGAAGAAGTAGGCGGCGTCATCGACAACACCTCCACGGTTTGCCACGGACCCTCAGTTTTAAGCATTCAAGACATAGGCTTTCCAACATGCACGCTGGGTCAGGTGAGACACAGAGCCGACTTGGTCATCTATTGGGGAAGCAACCCCTGGAGCGCCCATCCACGCCACATTGAACGCTACACAAACTTCACAGACGGCAGATTCCGCACGAGCACGTGGAACCGTTACCTTTCAACCATGAGTGCCTATCGAACCCGACAGAGAATGCAACGTGCCGCCAAACTAGTAGGCGAAATCGGTCAGGTCACTGTTCAAGAATCAACTACATCATCAAAACAAGAAAAAAGTGTAGAGCATCTGCCGCCCGCCCTGTTACAGAAACAAAGAAAAATGATAGTCGTAGACGTGAGACGAACACGCACAGCCGACATAGCCGACTACTTCATACAGGTAGAACCCAACAAAGACTACGAACTCTTACAAGCACTTCGCGCACTCATCAGAAATCAAGAACTCGACGTAGACACAGTGGCAGGAGTGCCCATTGAAACACTCGAAGACTTGGTCGACGTCATGATATCCAGCGAGTTTGGAATGTTGTTTTTCGGCGTGGGTCTCACAATGAGCGCTGGCAAACTGCGCAACATCGACGCCGCACTGTCGCTCACTCGGGATATGAATCAGTTTACAAAGTTTCTCATCATGCCCATGCGTGGACACTACAACGTCACAGGAGCCAACATCGTTTCCACATGGCAGACAGGTTATCCCTACGCCGTCGACTTTTCACACGGCTATCCACGGTACAATCCAGGCGAAACCTCGGTCACAGACATACTCAGCCGAGGAGAAACTGACGCCGCATTAATCGTGGCATCAGACCCTGTGGCGCACTTCCCAAAAGGCGCGGTTGAAAACCTAGTGAAAAACCCGTTGATAGTCATCGACCCAGAAACAACAGCCACATCCTTAATGGCTGACGTGGTCTTCCCAAGCGCAATCGCAGGTATAGAAGTGGAAGGCACAGCCTATCGAATGGACATGGTGCCCCTCCCACTAAAAAAAGTCGTCAAACCTCCAAAAGGCGTGTTCTCAGACCAGCAGATACTGCAGCGGATTCTGCGAGAAGTACGCCGACTAAAGAAAACCAAAAAGGAGGAGGCGTAACCCAAAATGCTTGAACTCCTCATAAAGAATGGGTTCGTCTACGACCCCTTGAACGGTGTCGACGGCGAACGCATGGACATTGCCATCAGAGATGGAAAAATCGTGGAAAAGATCGGCAGAAGAAAGAAGATAATAGATGCCTCCGGAATGATAGTCATGCCCGGCGGAGTTGACATCCACTCTCACATTGTCGGACCCAAGGTCAACTCAGGCCGTATGTTGCGTCCAGAGGATCACTTCAAGGACGTTGAGGTCAAAACAGAAAAGACACGCTCAGGCGTGGGACGTTCCATTCCTTCTACGTTCACGACTGGTTATCGTTACGCCCGAATGGGTTATACGACAGTTATGGACCCGGCTATGCCGCCGCTCAAGGCTCGGCACACACATGAAGAGTTGAACGACACGCCCATAATCGACAAGGGTTCTTATCCCCTCTTAGGCGACTGCTGGTTCGTGTTAGAACCTCTCTCCAAGGGCTTGATTGAAGAATGCGCGGCTTACGTTGCTTGGACGATGGAAGCCACCAGAGGCTACGTCATCAAAATAGTTAATCCAGGCGGTCTCGAAGCCTGGGGATTCGGCAGAAACATGAGAAACATAGACGACACCGTTCCGTACTTTAACATAACGCCCAGAGAGATTATCCAAGGCTTGTGCAAGGTCAACCAGCTGCTTCACATGCCGCATACTATTCATGTTCACACCAACAATCTGGGAAAACCTGGAAACTACGTGACAACGCTAGAAACCATGAAGTGCGTCGAAAATCTGGCAAACAACAACAAACCAGTTATCCACGTTACTCATTGTCAGTTCAGCGCCTTCAAGGGCAGTGACTGGCAAACCTTCGAGTCAGGCGCCGAAGAAATCGCTCGGTATGTGAACGCTCACAATCATGTCACAACAGACATGGGGCAGGTTGTTTTCGGCGACACAACAACCATGACAGCCGATGGACCTTTCCAGTACATATTGTATCAACTGAGCCACAACAAGTGGGTCAACACCGATGTCGAAACCGAAACAAGCACGGGCATTGTGCCTTTCAAGTACAAGCGCAGTAGCTTTGTTCACGCGACTCAGTGGTCTATCGGCTTGGAACTTGCGCTCCTCATCAAGGACCCTTGGAAAATATTTATGACAACCGACCATCCCAACGCCGCGCCCTTCATTCACTATCCCAAAATCGTTTCTTGGCTATTGAGTCGAGCGGCTAGGGAGAAACTGATGAAGAAAATCAGCAAGCGCGCGAGGCACAAGAGCCTTTTACCAACAATGGACAGAGAATACACTTTCTCTGAGTTAGCCGTAGTCACAAGGGCTGGTCAGGCAAGGTCGCTGGGATTGAAGCAGAAGGGGCACTTGGGCGTGGGAGCGGACGCCGACGTCGCAATATACAAGATAAACCCAGAGAACATCGACCCTTCCAAAAAGCCCAGGTTAATTAGGAGAGCCTTCAAGAGCGCAGCCTACACGATAAAAGACGGACAAATCGTTGTCCAAAACGGAGAAATCGTGAAATCAGTTAATGGCAAAACGTTCTGGGTGAAACCCGAAACGTCGTCTTCTCTTAGGGAAATTGTGCCGAGGCTGAAAGAGGTTTTTGAAGACTACTACACGGTGCAGTATGAAAACTACGTTGTTCCAGAGCACCATTTGGCTGTTTCCCGTCCAGTCTGCGTCAAGGCGGAGGTCTAAAAATCAGCGTCATCTTGCACCCAAAATACCTCTTTAAGGTTCCAGTGGAAGCAGAGTGCATCTCTCCAGACGCTTTCTTAGGAAAAACCTTGGAAGAAATAGCGAAATTGAAACTTTGGGAGGGCAACCGAGAGCGAAAACTAGGCGAACTCTTCCATATTGAGGGTGAAGGCGCAGCTAAACCAGAAGAGGTCAGCATCCAAGTGTTAGGCGATGTCCAAAAGGTCCGAAGAATAGGCGCAGGCATGACCGCGGGCGAGATTATTATCCACAGAGACTCGGGCATCCACTTGGGCGAGGAGATGAAAGGCGGAAAAATAACAGTTGCGGGCGACGCTGACTCGTGGACCGGCGCCATGATGAAGAACGGCTTCATCGAGGTTAAAGGAAACGCTGGCGATTATGTGGGCGCTGCCTACCGGGGAAGTGTCAAGGGCATGCGCGGCGGTTCGATAATCATTCACGGAAACGCTGGGAACGAGCTTGGAGGCTTTATGAGAGGCGGCTTGATTAAAGTTTATGGAGGCGTGGGACAGTTCGCTGGCATGCACATGAAGAACGGAACAATATTTGTTGGAGACAATTCTGAGGGAAGGGCGGGCGCCGAAATGAAAGGCGGAAAAATAGTGGTGCGCGGCAACGTGCCTTCGGTTCTGCCCACGTTTAACATTGACAGCATAAAGGCAAAGGTGAAAGTAGACGGAGAAGAAATAGCTGGTCCCTTCTACCTCTTTGTCGGCGACCTCACAGAAGAAGGCGATGGCAAACTCTACGTTTCGCAGTTTCCTAATCAGCACCTAAAGTTTTATGAACAGTACCTGTGAGGCTTGCGAGTTGCCAAACGGCAAGTTGAGTGTAAACAAGAAGGCGTGGCGTCTCGTAGAAAAACTGCTCGACTCACCTGAAGAATACTGTGTGGCGGTTAAAGAAACAAGACACGGCACATTAATTGATGTTGGAATTCGAGTTAAAGGCGGGCTTCAAGCTGGCAAACTCATCACAGAAATCTGCCTAGGCGGATACGGCAAAGCCACTATTTCTTCCACAAAATATGACGATAACTTGACATTGCCCACAATCACTGTGCAAACCGACCATCCTGCCATATCCACTCTAGGTTCTCAATTTGCCGACTGGCAGATTAAAATGCGCGACTTTTCCGCTATAGGCTCAGGTCCAGCCCGCGCGTTGGCTAAGAAGAATCGAAAACTGTATGAAAAAATCGGTTACGAGGACAAGTCTAACGTGGCTGTGCTGGTGCTGGAAACCAGCAAAGAACCGCCTGAAAGCGTGCTGGCTCAAATCGCCCGGGAGTGCAGAATCAAGCCTGACCAGTTGGTGTTGATTTTGGTGCCCACGATGAGCGTTGCTGGTTCAACGCAGGTGTCAGGGCGAATCGTTGAGACGGGGTTGCACAAACTCATGAAGTTGGGGTTGGATCCCAAGCTGGCTCTGCATGGATTTGGCTCTGTGCCCATCGCTCCTGCTCATCCAAAGTTTGTTGAGGCGATGGGTCGAGCCAATGACGCAATCATGTACATGGGCGAAGCTTCCTTTGACATTAGCGGTTTCAAAAACGATGAAAAACTCCGTAAGATGGTTGAGAAAGCGCCTTCGTCTGCTTCTGAGGGTTATGGGCGTCCTTTTATCCAGCTTTTCAAAGAGGCAAACTATGACTTTTACAAGATAGACCCAAATCTCTTTGCGCCCGCCGTCGTCACAATAAACAACGTAGAGACTGGCAATGTTTCTCAGGCTGGAAAAATCAACTTGGAAGTGTTCAAGCGTTCCATAGGACTGTTAACATGAGGGTATCCCGTTTGCCTGAATCCAAAGAGACGCTTTTGCAGAGTTTGTTTGACGCCGTGGTAGCAGGTGATGTTCAGAAGGCTCGAAAACTCGCGGAGCAACTTGTAAACCAAGGGGTTTCTGCCAGCGTCGTCCTTGACAAGATGATGGAAGCCATGCGCGCGGTTGATACAAAATACATGAAGAAAGAATACTTCACGGTTGATGTGGCAGCAGCGTCAACAGCCATGCGAGAGGCTTTCAAAGTGCTAGAGCCTCATTTGAAGGTTAAACCAGCCAACATGGCTGGAAAGGTTGTAATAGGCTCCCTGAAAGGCAACATTCAAGGCTTGGGAAAAGACATCGTAGCCGCAGCGCTCAGGTCGGCTGGTTTTGAAGTTATAGACTTGGGCGTCAACGTTTCGCCAGAAAACTTTGTTACAACCGCAGAGAAAGAAGGGGCTCAAATCATAGCCGTTTCCGTTTCTGTGGACGAAACCGTGCCGTTTCTCAAAGATTTAACGAGTCTTCTGCATCAGAAAAACTTAGACAATAAAGTGAAAACAGTGATCGGCGGTCGAGCCGTTTCTGAGCGAACCAGCAAGGAATGCGGCATCAACGCCTACGCAAAAGACGCTTGGGACTGCGTGAAAAAGGTCAGAGAACTCCTCAGCCATTAGGTTTATTTCGTATTCTAAAGTAATTTGCTCTGGTGTCGATATGGTTAAGTATCCAAAGAAATACGAAAAAACAGTCACTCTTAACAATGGAACTGCTTTGCTTTTTCGACCCGAATTGCCAACAGACACTGAAATGTTGTGGGAAATGTTTTCCACCCTATCAGAAGAGAGTTTGCGCTTTCTGGTTCTTCCCTTCACTCGGGAAAGAGTTGAACGTTGGACGATCAACATAAACTATGACAAAACGCTGCCCATTCTCGGCTTGGTTAAAGAAAATAAAACTAGTAGAATTGTTGCAGCTGCTAATCTTACGTTCTTCGAGGCAGACGCCTTTAAGCACAAGGCTGAGTTTGGGATAACAGTGCATGACGACTTTCAGAACAAGGGCGTAGGCACGGCGTTAACAAAACACATGCTCAACATTGCAAAGAAGAAAAGGCTACGCAAAGTTACCCTAAAAGTAATTGCACAGAACAAACGAGCCATTCATGTGTACGAAAAATGCGGGTTCAAGATTGAAGCAAGACTAGAGAAAGAAAACTTTGTTAACGCTAGATACCTCGACGACTACATAATGTCTGTTTTTCTCTGAAAATCAAAAAATCTTGTACAACGGATGAGTAGAAACCAAGGGCTTAATTCCCAACAGCCTCGACGCATAGAAGGCGATTATGGCGTCGGTCATGGCGCACGCTGGAAAAACATATTTTGCCTGCTTTAAAGGTCCATAAATCAAGAAATTGGCGCCACTAAGCTGGGCGATGGCGTGAGCCGATGCATTGTACGCGCCGAAACCCTCTCTCAAGGACTCGTCTTGCGACTGCTTCCAATCATACGTTGCGTTAGCAGGTGAACAACCCGCTGGGTAACCCAGTTCGTCCTTGACCAGTTTTATGGCTTCGGCGGCGTAGCCGATGCTTGGCACATCGAAGACTATGGTGTCGATTAAAAATTTGTCTACACCCGCTTTTCTTGCAGTTTCTATCAAGCCCTTGCACCCATCAAACCCTTTCAATATTGTGACTCGTCCCTTTGGTGAGTAATCCGTCTCGTTCTGAGCCAACACGATAGAAGCGGTCACACCTGATTCACGAATGGCGTCAGTCTCGCCTTGTGAAGTCTGAGGAGAAATGGCGTTAAAAATCGTCTTTTTCTGCAGTCCAAGGTCTTTGACAGTTTTCAAACCAGCCAAACATGTCTCAGGAGTTGCTCCGTCTATGAGAAAAACAGCATCGGTTTGCTCAGAAACAAAAGCGATGTACTTTTTCATAGCCTCGGGATAAGTTGCCATAATATCTAAAAAATGCGGAACCCCAGTTATTTCAGAGAGTTCTTCAACAAGACTAATCCATTTTTTCACAGCTTTACTGTCAAACATACCCTTCTCGTGGTCAACAACCTCAGGCATCCCTTTATAGAAAACGTTTCCAACCAAAACTGTAGGGAGTTCTCCGGGTTGACCTCCGATTTTTACACCATTGATTTCGTAGATTTTCTGTTTTCTTGCAAGTTTGAACAATGGGTCCACTCGACGTTTATGTGTGGTCATCAGGGATAAATCTGTAATGTTTGACGGTAGACTACCTAGAACTTTTTGGTTTTCTTGTTGTAGGCGAAGAAGTTGCTGACAAAACTGCTGAAGCCTTGGTTACCAACCAAGGCAGCCATCAAGAAACTCATAACTATGACTTCCGCCCACGCCTTTGGCAGCACGAAGACAAGTATACTCGCGCCTCCTCCGCCTATGAAGAAGGGTAGTAGGCTAACAAAGTAGATTATTGTGTAGAAGAATTCTGGCACGTAGGAAGCTGCTACTAGAGGAGCGGTTAAAAGGGATCGGCGGTTTCTCTGACCCATGTTCAAGCCTTTATACAACAAGCCTGCAGTGAAGCCTGTCAATGCCTTTCCTATAGGCAACCCAATCAAACCAAGCCAAGAACCGGAGCCCATTGGACCAAAGTATATTCCTGGAAAGATTCCTGCAAACAATCCTGTGACAAGTCCTACGTTTGGGCCTCCGTAAAGAGCTGCTATGAAAACTCCTACAAGCGAGAAATCGAGGGCGACTCCTTGAGTTATTGGTCCCAAGTAAAATGATACCAGGAACAGAGCGTTTCCAAGTGCGCTCATCATGGCGATAAATGATACCGTCTTTGAATTCATCGCTGTTCGACACCTCTCTGTTTTTCCAGTTTGTTATGCAGGTAATTATTTAAGAGTAGCTACTCAAAAATGATAGTCTTGAACCGCCCTATTCTCTATGTGACTCGAACCAAACAGCAAGTTCAATGCTTGTTTTTATGTTTCTTTCAATTTCGCTCATAGGCGACTCTATGGCTCTGTACGTCTCCCAATTTTTTCCTTGGTGATTTCGTACACAGATCACATAGGTTGGAAAGGCTACCGTGCGAAAAGCCTTAAGGCACTGCATTGTCTCTTCCTTACTCTCTTGACTAAACTGCGCGTGAACCCTGAAAAATTCCACTCGCTTACCATGCTTACTCTTCATCTTGTCAGACAGTTTCTCAAACAGTGGCTTCTGCTTCTCGCAGCCGCTGCATTTTTCTCTGGTGACAGCAATTATGTAGGCTATCCCAAACTTCCTAACAAAGAAATCCGTGAATTCAATATTCTTTTCGTTAAGCGTCTTTTGGAGGTCAGAGAACTTGAGAACTTTAACAGCCATACCGAATGATGAATAGAGAATTTATTTAAACGTTTTCTTGAGCATGAACTCCGCCTTCTTTAGGTCCTGAGGCGTGTTAACGTTGAAGAAGGTCAACAGAGTGGGGTCGTATTGCTGAAGAACCAACGTCGAAACATACCTCACTCCACGAAGCCGACTGATCATCGACAGCATGTCTAACTCATCATTATTCAAGGATTCCTGGGCAGCTTTCAAAGCAGATTTGGTGTTGTAAGCTGCTTGAAGAGGCTCAATGTACCCGTTTGGCCATCTCGGAATAACCGCGTTCTTGTTGACACACAGGTCTAAGAGTAGCGAGATTATTTCCAAGGAAACAAAGGGAGCGTCACAGGGAAGCAGCAGAGAATACTCGGCGTCAACGCTTTCGAAGCCTGTTAGCGCCCCAATCAGCGGACTCTGCCCTTCATGCTTGTCAACGACCACCTTGGCCTTCGAGCCGAACAAATTAGTCAGTGACTGATATTGAGCATTCGAGCCAACAACAATCACTTTCTCGTCCACTATAGCTGAGACGCGGTCGATCACACGAAAAACCAGAGGCTTGCCTAAAAGATCGATCAAGCATTTGTCTCGACCAAAGCGTTTGGATGAGCCGCCGGCGAGAATGACACAGGCTTTGGTCAACTCAAAGGACCCCAAAGCGCCGATTTTTCTGGAAAGATAATAATTCGAACCCATAAATTAATAGGGAACAGTGGATTGGCTGAAAATCTTGGGTTGGAAAGGCGAAGTTTTTTCACGGGTAAGTGTGTGCATCTACCTCAGTGGGTTTGGGGAGTCTTTTGATTTTTATCTCAATGTTTTTGGGAGACTCTTCCAGTTCTTTAAGGGTTTTCACAAAACCTATCATAATGTTTGCTAGGGTTTCCTGTATGAAATGGTTTAGGGGCAGTTTACGGTTGTTGACCCAGATTTCGGTTTCAAAATTCTTTTTCAGAACTCTATGCGTTGAACTCAAATCAATCACGACTCATCTGACTATTGGACACCACTAAGTTGATAATAATTTTGGTTTCAAAATTCGTGCACTTCAATTAAAAAAGGATGCTTAACTATCCATCAGTACCCTTTGTGGATAGGTAAAGACATTCATGCGTGTTCCTCTGACAAAGCCAATCAACGTTAGACCTGTGCGTTCTGCGGCTTCCACTCCGGAATTGACTGCAGCAGCTAGGGAAGCCACAACTGGTATGTGCATTCTGGCGGCTTTTAGCACGATATCGCCTGTGAGGCGTCCGCTCGAAGCAAGGAAGCATTTGGAAAAATCCTGTCTCTTCAAAGCTGCTGTTCCGATGACTTTGTCCACAGCGTTGTGGCGTCCCACGTCTTCGGCATAGGTTATTAATTCTCCATTTGCTGAATACAATGCTGCAACGTGAACGCCTCCCGTCTTGCGGAAGGTCTCAGCCAGTGTGTTGAGCTTTCTTACTCCTTCCAAAACTGTCTCAGCTTTCACGGTATAACCTAGGGGCAGCTTGTGAAGGTTCAGTCTGTCGATTAGTTTTGAAAGAGGCCAGTAGTCGGGTGAACCGCAGGCTGAGAGAACCAGCCGGGTGAAGGGCTGCGTGATGGAAATCCGCTTTTCAACGTCAACCTTGGGTTTTAGGCGCGCCTCACACTTGCCTGCTTTACCCACCCGAACTTCCCGTATCTCGTCAATGGATTTTAGGACGCCTTCGGAGAGGAGGTATCCAATGGCTAGTTCTTTCATTTGGGTTGGGAGACAGAGGATGGTTACATAGTGGGTTTGGTTCAGAAAGATGTGAAGCGGCGTTTCCTCGGCTACAAAGTCTTTCCTCTTTTCCAACCTGTGCGAAGTCACATCTATACGTGAAACCACTACTTCTTGCACAATTTTGCACCTTCTGTTGTTATGCTTTCATTTCTGAGACTACGTACCTAACTATCTCTTCGGCTATGTTCACCTTCGCCACTGATTGCAGACCTCTCCATCCTGGCTGACTGTTGAGCTCAACAACAACCGGTCCGTTTTGACTCTCCAAAATGTCGACCCCCGCAACTTTGCATCCAATGACTTGCGCTGTCTTTACGGCTAACTCTTCAATTTCAGCACTTGGGTTTAGTGCAACGGGTGTGGCGCCCAGACTCACGTTGGTCTTCCAGTTCTGAGCCACTCGGCGCATGGCAGCTACAATCTTGTTGCCTACCACGAATGCGCGTACGTCTGAGACTCCGTGGGGGATGAATTCCTGCAGATATAGGACGCCGTGATAGAAGGCTATTGCCCTGAACAGTCTGGTTGCCACGTCTGGGTCGGAGATTCTTGTGGTTCCGACTCCTCTTGACCCGAATAGAGGTTTGACGACTACGTCGCCGCCTAACTCGTGGAAGGCTTTGAGGGCTTCCTCATAACTCTCGGTTACTGCTGTGCGTGGAACTGGTAAGCCGTGTTCTTCAAGAATGGAAAGCGCGTGATACTTGTCGACTGAGTGTTCAATGGATATGGGTGGGTTGATTATGGTCATGCCTAGGCGCTGAAGCCTGTGGAGAATATCCATTCTGAAGATTACTTCCTCAACCGAGCCTCTTCCTATTGGGCGTATTATGAGCGCGTTCAAGTCGTTGAGTATGTTTGTTTGGTTTACTGACGCCTCAGGCTTTGATTTGACTCGGGCTGTGAGCTGATGGAAACTGAAGCACACGGGCGTTATGTTTTGTTTTTCCATTGCCCTGATCAGTTGGGTTGAGCACCAACCGTTTTGATTTCGAGTCACTATGCCTATTTTCAAGGTTTTACCCATGCCTTATCGTGTTGGTCAATTAGAGTAAATATTGATGTAGCTTTCTAATGTCTCTTGCGTCTTGTCGTGTTCTTGTTTTTGTTTTCTAGGAACTCTGCGATTGAGGGAGGATATGTTGATGATGTTTTTGGATGGTGTTGTTGTACAGTTTGCTGTATGCTTCAATATGTTTTTAGGAATATTTATAGGGAACGCAGCGTATACTATAATTCGCGTATGTCTAAAAATAGACATATTGTACAACCGTTAAACAGAAGTACAAGTCGCGTGACGCCCATGCCATGCCCATACCTCTCCGTCAAAGACGGTCTGAAAATATGCAAGAGAATGGAAAAGGAGACCATTGACAGTACGGTCTCAGACTTTGACATACAACACTACTGCAACGGCAACCCAGTCAACTGCTACTATTTTCGCAAACCAAACAAACACACAAAAGAACAAAAACATGAAGAACTGAAACACCAAACAAGTCCAAGTCCAATTTTATAACCGCTTAAGAGAATTTCTGAGTTGAAAGGCATTTTCCACCTTCACACTTAAATCCAATTGCAGATAGGCAGCGTGCGTGTTGTAATAAGGTTCGCCCTTCCTAGAAAACAGCGTTAAGACTTTCCCATGATGATTGAATTTATATCCCTCATCGCTTGGTTCGTGTCCACGAATCAGCAAATTGACATTGAGTGTCTTGAGAAAATTGTTTGTTATGTCTTCACCGAAGAGTCTTCCTGCCCCTCTCGGCGAAGGGTATGTACCAGTTAAGCCTTCCTCTGGGTCGCTCCAAAGAATTTCTTCTAAATGAGGCTCGTGTGGATGTTTTTCGTGAGCGTAAGCCACGTCTTCCACAGATTTAGCTTGACTTGGCACTCCGCCATGCAGCATGATGTATCGTTGGTTCACCAGCACACCGTTGTAAAGTTGGTTGAAGAGTTCGCGCAGTCTGGCGTAGGCTTCTGACCAGTCTTCTCCAAACTTTCTATGCAAGTGAGTCGGCAGGTCATGCGGAGAGGCTAGAATGTCTTCTGGACCTTCATGGTTTCCACGCATCAGTACAACGTTTTTGGGATAGGTCTCTTTCAACTTGAGAACAATGTAATAAACCTCGGGTGACCACTCGCCTCTGTCTCCATAGTCTCCCAAGAAGATTAGTAGAGGATTTTCGCCGAGACGCAATTGATTCAAAACGCGGCTATCCTTCAAAACTTCAATTGTAGTCTCCAAGTCGCCGTGTATGTCTCCAACAAGAGTTGCTTCTCCCCAAGGTGGTGCCTCAGCCAGTTTTCCAGAGATTTTTAAATTCCCTACAAAACCACTTTCTTTTTTCAACAACTCAACAACATTATCGGTCAACTGCACAAAATCTCTTAGGTCCACTTTCAATGCGAAGTCAACAAGTTGATTCAAATCCTCAAATTGGGTTGTCATCTGCTTGACGACCCGGTCTTTTTCGTCAATATAGTTTTTATAATCGCTGAACATAATTAACGCTTCACATGCCCTTGGTTGATGGCGATTCCTTCAATGTCAGGTTGGCAAAAGTTGCTCCAAAAAAGCCCAATAGCATGGCTGCTTGAGAAGGAGAATCCTTCGATTCGATACTTCACTTTGCGCGGCTTGTTGGACAAAGAGGAGACAGATTCCGAGGTCGGAGAGGCAAAAGCAGCCATTTACCTTTCCAATGTTGTTACAAAAATGCTCTCAAAACAGAAAACTGAGGGCTATTGGGAAGACCCAGACAGTCCGTACCTTCCAAAGTACAAATCGACCTACTGGCAAGTCATGATAATGGGACAGTTAGGACTGGACAGAAACGATGAAAGAACACAACGAGCGTGCGAGTTCGTTCTAAACCTGCAATTGGCTGAAGGCGGATTCTCATCGTACACTAGAGAAAGAGCCCTAGAAGAGTATGAATGGATGCGAACCAGAACGCACCTTAAGGAAAAGCTGCAACAAGAGCCAAAGGCTTGGGCTCAATCCCTAGTCACCGAACACCAATACTCCTGCCTGACTGGCAACGTCTGCGCAGCCATGCTTCGAATAGGCTATGGCAGAGACCCAAGAGTGATGAAAGCACTAAATTGGCTGGTTAAGATTCAAAACGACGACGGAGGATGGCTCTGCCCCTACTGGAAGGCGCACATCAAGGACAAACACGGCTGTTTCTACGGAACAATCTGCCCCTTAGAAGCGTTTTCCGAAGTCCCACAGAAAGAACGTTCACCTGAAATGGAGCGTGCAGCCGAGAGAGGTGCCGAATTCTTACTGATGCACCGTTTGTACAAGGCTGACCATCACGATTATAAGGTGATTAATCCTCAGTGGCTGAAGCTTAGTTTTCCATGGTTCTACGGATACAACATTCTGAGAGGATTATCAGTTCTTACAAAACTAGGCTACGTTGACGATGACCGCATGACCGACGCTGTTAAAGTGTTAATTCAAAAACGCCGCCAAGACGGAACATGGCTTCTCGAAAACGCGCCAACTGGACGCATGCAAGCCAACATCGAAACCGTTGGCAAACCCAGCAAATGGATAACCCTAAACGCTCTAAAAGTGTTAAAACGTTTTTACAAAACAAGCAACAAACAATTAAAAGACACCCTAGCCAAAGTCTGAAAAAGAGGAAAAGAACATGAGCTCTCCCAAACTTAGCTTTGAAGAAAGCCTTCAAGAAAAGGTTATTCTGAAAGAACTCTGCGCAGGCTGTGGCGCATGTGTCCTCGTATGCCCCTTCACCTGTCTTGACTACTTTGAGGAAAGCCCCAGGCTTGCAAAAAAGTGCGAGGTGTGCGGCATCTGCCCAAAGGCTTGCCCACGATACGACCTGTCACAGCCTGCTTTAGAAAAAATGGTGTTTGAAAGAGAGCGCGAACCGAAGGAAGAGTTTGGAATTTTCAAACGCCTAGCGATTGCCCAAGCCAACGACGAAAATATGGTTCAAACTTGTCAAGACGGCGGCGTTGTCTCAGCTCTCTTAACTTTTGCGTTTAACAGTGGGATAATAGATGGTGCCATCGTATCGGCGACGAGCACGGAAAAACCCTGGTTTCCCATCCCCCGACTTGTATCAACTCCAAAAGAAGTTTTAGAATACGCGGGAACAAGATACTGCTACTCGCCAAGCATTTTAGCTCTCCAAGAGGCAGTTAAACAGAAGAAAAAGAGCATAGCCTTTGTGGGCACACCGTGTCAGATTCAGGCTGTTCGCAAAATCGAGGCTGTTCCGCTGAAAAAATACTCAAGTATGCTAAAGTTCACGATTGGATTGATGTGCACCGAAAGCTTCACCTACCAAGGACTCATGGAAAAGCACATCCAAGGAACAATGGGCATCAACCTAAACGACATCAAAAAAATGAACATCAAAGGAAAGGTTCTCATCACAACCAAATCAGGCGAAGTTAAAACAATCCCGCTTGTTGAGGCTAAGCAATACACGCGAAAGGGCTGCATACCATGCACCGACTTCTCCGCCGAACTCGCAGACATATCGACAGGAGGTTTGGGGCTGAGCGGATGGACATTTACGATCATGCGAACACCTAAAGGACAGGAAATCTTCGAAAGCGCTGAAAAGACTGGAATGCTAAAGACTAAGCCAGTCGAACAAGAAAAGGCAGCGTTGGATTTGCTGGTTAAGCTGTCAACGAGAAAGAGGAAGACAGCCTAAACTGGCGTTGCTTTGACGCCGTCGAATCTAATTGTGGACGCTGTTAAATAGTATCCGAACCATGGTCTCACTTGTTTCACGTCGTTGGCTAAACCGCCTATGTTTTGCAAACAGCGGGGAAGATTGTCGTATATGCGCACTGGAAGTATAGGCTTCTTTATCTCTCCGTCTTGAATTAGAAAGGCTCCGCTTCTGGTTGTTGTGGAAAAGTCTCCCCGTTCAGGCTGTAAGGGATAAGTGTACCAGATTCTACCTACAAGAATCCCACGTTTAGTGTCCTCAATCAACTCGTCTTTACTCTGAGTTCCCTTATCAACCACAAAGTTATGCGGTTCTGGAAACGGGATGCTACTGTAAGACCTTCCGAGGAGATCGCCCGCGCGCTTTGCGTTGCCTGTCGAAGCCGCATTGTCTTTGCTGGCGTAAAACGTGTCATAGAGTAGGTTTTTGAACACGCCTTTTTCAATCAATGAGACACGCCTAGTAGGCACACCCTCATCATCAAACGATGTGGCGCCTAAATGACCAGCCATAGTGGAATCATCATAAATGGATAGGCTTTTGTCGGCGACAACCTTGCCCAGTTTTCCTTGAAAGAAGGAAACCTTGTCCTGATACGTTTTGGAGATGACTGCCCATGCGAACACGTAGGATGTAACCTCGGCCAACGCGAAGGGTTCCAGAATCAAGCTGTAGTCTCCAGCTTCTATTTTTTGGGCGTCCAGAGAGCGCACAGCCATGTCGGCTGATTCTTCGCCAACTCTTTCAGGATTAAACTCTTTGAGGGAGCATGAGCCTTGAAAACCCACTCCACTGGAACGGGAGCCTCCCTTTTCCGCCTCTGTTGTTATTGAAGCCAAAATCGAGGTCGAAGCCTGTGACACGTCAACTCCATGCGTGTTAAGGATGTGAACGTTATCCGTGAAGACGTTTAAGCTACCAGAGACGTCAACAATCTTGGGGCTGAAGTCCTTCGCCCTGTCAAGCATCTGTATGGCTAGATTGACCGTTTCCTCCAAGTCCATCTCAGCAACTTTCTTATCAAAAATTCTGGGCACAGACTTTACTTTCTTGGGTTTCGGAAGGCTCTTCCAATGTTTAGCTGGACCTCGAATCTTAGCAATTGCCAGCGCGTTCTTGGTTGTTTTCTCCAAACTTTCTCGTGTCAAATCGTTGGTCACCGTCATCCCAATGCATTTGTCTTTGACTACACGTATGCCAACGCCTCGGTCATGGACTCCCTTGCTTTCTAAAACTTGGCCGCCTGTCATTCGCACCGTTACGAGTTGTTTGTCGAGGAAGAAGACTTCAGCCTCGTCTGCGCCTATTTTTTGGGCGTATACCAGAACCTTGCCAAATTCTGCTTTAGACATAATTTACTTCCCCCTTGTTCCAATAACTTGGGCTCTGCCCCGAATGTGTGGACCGCCGTTTCCCATGTACATTAGTTGCAAGGGGTCGCCTTTTGCACAGCTGGATATGGGGCGGAGTATGAAGTCTTTTCCAACAGCGTCTATTGACTTGAAGAAGACTGGAGCGGTGCCGGCGATGGTCACGTCTCGTAGGAGCGTGGTCAACTCGCCCTTTTCAATCATGTAAGCCCACATGCTGCTAATCTGCCAGTTGTAGCGTCTGTTGTCTATGGATGGAACCTTCTCGCCCACGGCGTAGATTCCATGTTTCACGTCTTCAATCATTTCTTCAAAGGTCCAGTCGCCTGGCTTAATGAAGGTGTTGCCCATTCTAATCAATGGAACGAATTGACTGCTGGTTGCACGCATGCCACCGTTAGGCTCAACGCCGAAAATAGCTGCGGTTTCACGGCTGTGCATATGACCGACGAGTACCCCGTCTTTTATCAACACCTTCTCTTGGGCTAGGACTCCCTCGTCATCGTATTTGTAGTAGCCCAAGGATCCTTCAATGCGGGGATCGTCTGAGGCATTAAACAGGTCTGAGCCCACTCTCTGTCCTATCATGCCCTTCCACCAGGCTACGCCTGCCCAGGCAGCTTCTTTTCCTAATACTCTGTCGGCTTCGCTTGGGTGCCCAATGATCTCGTGAGTGAGGAGCGCAACGTAGTCCTGGTCCATTATTACAGTCATTTCTTCTGTTGGAGCGGTTGGAGCCTTCACCAATTCGGCTGTTTTTCTGGCGAGTTCTTGTGAAAGTTTTATTGGGTTTTTTTTCTCTATGGCTTCGAACCCGCCTGTACCGCCTTCCAGTTGATACTGGTCTTCGGTTATTTCAGCCTCATGTGCCACAGCTCTCAACGACAGGTAACATTTCATCATGTCATGGGCGATTAATGCGCCCTCGGTGCTGCAGAAGAGTTTCTTTTTGGTGTCGCCGCTTATCGAAACAGCCGCTCGATGGATTCTTTTACTAACATTGCGCATGGCTGAATCGCAGTCTTTGGCCAGTTGCACTCTGTCTTCCATGGGAAAATCATCCATTTTCTTCTTCACCTTGATTACGTCTCTGTCTTGAACCACCTTCATTGGGGCGAGTTTGCACGGTTCTTTCACGCGCTGAGAGGAAGATACCGCCATATTGTAGGCTCGTTTGGTCGCGTCAAGGAGGCTTTTTCTGTCTAGGCTTGTGGTGGCGTAGAAGCCCCAAGCGCCTTTAGCGAGCACTCTGATTCCCGCTCCGACGGTTGAATCAGATGAGACCTGTTCTACGTTGCCGTTTTCTAGAAGAAAACCTTCTCCTCTGGACTGTTCAATTCGAATGTCAGCGTATTTTGCGCCCAGTTTAAGCGCGTTTTCCATAACTGCTTTAGCTAGGTCTTCCATTATTTAACACCACAAACAGAATTTATTCTTGATTCTTGCTCTGCGCTTATTTGGTTTGCGCGAAAACAACTTGAATGCTTTTGCCAGTTAGTTGGAAAGCGGTTTTTTCCAGTTCTCTCTTCAGAGTTTCAATTTTCTCCTGCAGTTTCTTGTGCTCGCTTTCCAAAGCCTTTCCCCTTGAACTTGTATACTCGTTTTCTCTTTGGAGATCTTTCAACTCGTTTTGAAGTTGGTTCAACTCGTCTTGAAGTGTTGCAACTGTGCTTGATGCCAGCATCTTGTTTTTTTGTGACCGTGCTTCCAAGCAGCTTTGGTGCAGAGTGCTCAACAAATCCTTATTGAGTACGTTGTCTATCTGCTCCTGCGCCTTTCTGAGTCGTGTGCTCTTCAGCTTGAGTTTGTTTTGGTTTATGGCTTCGTCGAGTTTTTTCAAGATGCCTTTCAATGTTGGATATCCCTCTGATTCAGTTGCGAGTGCCTCAAAGGGGTCGCTGAGGTAATCACCCAGTTTTCTCATTTCTTCCACTGGTACTGCAACGTCTCCGCTTCTGGCTAGGCTCTGAAGTTTGAAGAAGGGTTTCTGTAAATAGCGTAGATTATGCTTGACGTTTTCCCTCAGCTCGCTGATTCTCGCTTCAGCTCTTAGAAGCTCGGTCAATTCAGCCCTTTTCTGGACAAGTTCAATTCTTTGTTGAGTTTCTTGCAGTTTTTCTCGCAGGGATTTTTCTCTCTGCTGAACTTTCTCCTGTTCTTTTCTGACCTCGTTTGCTTTGTTAATTGCTTCGACAAGTTTGTCGGTTGTGAGCGATGTTTCTTCGGCTGTCTTAGCCTTTGCATATTTGGTTGTTACGAAGTTGCCGAGTTCACGGTAAATGTCTGCCAGTCTTTTAAGTGTTACATCTAGTCTGCGCCGGTCAAATATGAAGTAGGGTGTGATGTAACGATAAGCCTCTCTCCTCAGTTGATCTGCTACGACGAGCGCTCTTTCCAAGTCATTGTGCAGTGTTTGAAGGCTCTCATAACTGACCTGTTCTGGAACCTTGACTCCATCTAACGCTTTGGACATGTTTTGCGCGAATTTGTTTGCGTTTCTAGCGAAACGGTAGGTTTTTGGGCTGTTCTTTTCCATTTCTCGTTGGCTGTTTTCGAGGATTTTTTGATTGCTTTCCAAGGCGTCGTTGAGCCTTTGTTGGATTTCTTTGAGGAGGTTTACTCCCTTGCTCTTCAGCGGTTCAAGGAGGGATGCGGTTTCTTTCTTTATCCATTCTTTGAGGTCGGTGAGACCTATCTGCTGTGTCTGTGACATGCCCGTTGCACTTATTGGAGTATGCTGTGATTGTTATTTAATCTTGTTTAATTGTGCGCGTGCGAGAGACCCTTACGCCCCGATATTGCGGGGGCATGTTTCAGTAGTGTGTGTTATATACTGTTTTTATGCCATTCTTTTGGATAAGAGGTCTGGATGGTGGTCTATTTTGAGCAGTAGAGTTGAAGTTATTGGCGTTGAGGGTCTGCCAGTTATTAAAAAGGGGGACGACTTGGTCAAACTTGTTTGCCAGGCTGCTGAAAAGCAGCGAACTCCCATCAAGAATGGCGATGTTATTGTTATCACTCATGTCGTGGCTTCGAGGGCTGAGGGAAACACTATAAACTTGGACGATGTTGTTCCATCAGAGTTTGCGCAAACCGTAGCCAAACAAGTGGACAAGGACCCCGCTCTAGTTGAGGTCATCTTGAGAGAGTCAAAAAGCATTGTCCGCATGGGCGATGGGCACCTCATCACCGAGACCAAACATGGGTTTGTGTGCGCCAACTCAGGTGTCGACCAATCGAATGTTCCAGGCGGAAGAACAGTTGCGCCCCTGCCAAAAAATCCAGACCGCACGGCGAGGAAAATCAAGCAGAACGTGATGAGGCTGACGGGAAAAGATGTGGCGGTCATCGTTTCTGATACGCATGGTCGCCCATTGCGCGAGGGTGAAATAAACATTGCAGTTGGGGTGGCTGGAATCAATCCGATCCGCGACCGAAGAGGTGAAACGGACCTGTTTGGGTATCAATTGAGAGTGAAGCGAACGGCTATTGCCGACGAGTTGGCTTCCGCCGCCGAACTGGTCATCGGGCAGGCAAAAGAGGGGATACCAGTCGCAATAATAAGGGGTTATTCTTATCCCAAGGCTGAGAAGGCAAGCGCGAAAATGCTCATAAGAAAAAGGAAAAAAGACTTATTCATTTAGTTCGAGTGAAATTGCCATGGAAAATGCGTCGCTGTTGGATAATATTCTTGCGAGGGCATCTGTTAGAGAATTTGACAGAGACAAAAAGGTTCCTGAAGAAGTTGCTAAGCAGATATTGCTTGCGGGCATAAGCGCGCCCTCGGCAGGTAACATACAGCCCAGGACTTTTATTGTCGTTAAAAATGAAAACGTCAAAGAACAGCTGTACGAACTGTGCGAAAATCAGGCTTTCATGAAAGACGCGCCTTTATGGATTGTTGTCTGCGCTGATATCCACCGCCATTTAAAAGCTGCAGAGTTGACAGGCGTCAAGTATAATTACACTGGTATTCTTCCATTCACTTTCAGCGTTTTGGACGTCGCATTGTCGCTTGAGAACATGGTTGTCGCAGTGGAAGCTCTAGGTCTGGGCAGCGTGATAATAGGCTCCATCATAGAGCATCCAGAAAAAGCGAAACAAATACTGAAATTACCGCGTCATTGCCTAGCCCTCTCGATTCTGTGCGTGGGTTATCCAGAAGAAAAGCCGAGTAAAAGAGAAAAATGGAGTTATGATGTTATTGTGTACAAAGACAAATACAGAGACATTGACAAAAACGATGTTTTAGAATACTGGAAACGCTTCGTACTCAGCGACCTCAAACGCTTCAACAAAAAAGCATCTATGGCAACAGTTGAAAAACTGCTAAAAGAAGGAAAGCAACGAGGCTATGGAATCACCTATGCAAACCATTACAAAGAAAAATTCATAAAAAATACAAACAAAAAGCTGACAAAGTTTCTTGAAAACCAAGGTTTTTGGTAGAGACGGTCAGGCTTTCAGGTTCTCTTTTATTTTCTGTGCGACATGTTTGCCTAGGTTTGTCGCCTTTTCTAAATCTTCCTTTTTGGGCGGTCCTCGTACTTCTAGGGTTTCTAGGATTTCGAAACCCGACTGTTGCAAGCGGTCGGTCATCATTTTCACTGCACCCTTTCCCCAACCGTAAGAACCGAAAAGCGCTACCAGCTTTGTCCGTGGCTTTATTGCTCGAATGATTTCGGTCATCATTATAGCAAGCGGATGGGCTCCGTTGAGGACGGTTGGCGCACCCATAACAATGGCGCTCGCGTCAACCAAATCTCTCATAATGTGTGACACGTCAGCTACCAGAAGGTTGTATGGGACTGTTTCCACACCCTCAGCTGAGATAGCCTCCACTATAGCTTTCTCCAACGTTTCATCGGCGCCCCACATAGTAACATAAATTACAACAGCCTTCTGCTGCAGAGGACCTCGAGCCCACTTTTCGTAGGCATCCAAAATTCTTTTCGGATTTCTGTAAATCGGACCGTGACTAGGCGCAATCATCTTCAAATCCATGTTTTTAACCTTGTCAAGCGCCCTCTGTATGGCGATGGGAAACGGCATCATAATTTCAGCATAGTACCTCTTAGCCTCAGGCAAGACTACGTCGCCCACTTCATCATCGAAGAGTTGACTCTTAGCAATGTGAGCCCCAAAGAAGTCGCAGGGAAAGAGAACCTTGTCTTCCACGCTATAGGTGAACATGGTCTCAGGCCAGTGAAGCCAAGGAGCGTCAACAAACTTCAGCGTTTTGCCGCCCAGGTCAAGTGTGTCACCGTCTTTAACCATTGAAGTTCTCTCAGGCGGCACGTCGTAGAAGACCTTAGCCATCTCCACACCAATCCTTGACACAACAAGCTTGGCGTTTTTGGCAACAGCCATAATTCTTGGTATGGTACCAGCATGGTCTGGTTCAGCGTGGTTCATAACCACATAGTCAATTTTCTCTGGGTTCACGACTTTCTCGATTTTTTGGAGCATCTCATCTGCAAAGCTGGTCTGAACAGTGTCGACTAAGGCTGTCTTTTCTTTTCCAACGACCAAGTAGGCGTTGTAGGATGTGCCCATAGGCAACGGTATGAGCGCATCGAATATTCGGCGATTCCAGTCCTCAACACCGACCCAGTAGATGCCCGGCGTCAACTCGTTTGCAGTTTTAGTAGTGCTCATGCTTCATTTCGCCTCCACTTATGCCCAACTCCTTTTCAAGTTCTCCTATCATGTGCAGGTAGTACTCGTGCTTTCCTTCGCCAATTATTTCCTTCTCAATTTTTTCGAATTTTTCTAAAAGCTCCCGATTGTCAACCTGAGAGAGAACCTTGTCGCCCATGGGATAGAGAATGTTGTCTTCCTTATAGATGTGCTGATCCAAAAGCTCCGCGTAACCTCGGGCGTTCTTTATGAGAGCGGTTTGCGCCGTTTGATCGCTGCCTTCATATCTTGTGAGGGCTTCAGCTAAACCCTTCACGTAACGGCGTCCTTGATCGTGTTCCATCAGCATGACGGCGATGGGTCCACCCTGTGTCGGAATGCCCCTCTCACCCAACCGCGGAAACAACGTGTCCTGCTCCTTTCCATGGTGACAACGGTCAGCGAAGGTCTGAATAAAATCAATAGCCCTCTCGAAAACCTTAGGCGAAACCTTCTCACCCCTCTCAAGCTTGCCCGAAGCCACGTTCAAGATTTTAATCATCCGCATTATGACCTGATGCTCTTCTTTCAAGTTCTGTGTGGCTGACATAATTTTTATCACTTTGTTCATAGAAATTTTGGGAAGTTTATTATTTTTCAAACGCCTTTTAAATACCCTTCGGTTTCAACAAGTAGCTTTTCCAAATCAGCCTTCGTGTGCGCAGTGCTTAACGACCCAGTCTTTGTGGGCAGGAAGAAAACTCCGTTCTCGATCAGATGCATGTGGTATTTATTCAGCTTTTCTCTGTCAGCCCGAGCTGCTACGTTGGCGTCTCTAACCGTCTCATCAGTGAAGTGAGTGTGCCAGAGCGAACTAACACCTGTAACCTGAACCGCTTGTTTTCCTCGGTCAAAGATTTCGCTCAGTTGTCGTCGCAGTCGCTCGCCTTTTCTATTCAATTGATCGAGCAGTTTCCCGTCTTGCAGCAGTTTCAGCGTTGTCAAGCCTGCGATCATTGTGATGGGATTGCCGCAGAAGGTTCCGCCCTGAAAGGAAAGCTTGGGACGGTCATAATGTAGCGCGTCCATGCGTTCCATGATCTCTAGAGGTCCAGCTACAGCGCCGATTGGAAAGCCTCCGCCCAAAATCTTGCCAAAAACTGTGATGTCAGCTTTAACGCCGAAGAATTCCTGGGCGCCGCCTGGAGCCAACCTGAAGCCTGTGATGACTTCATCAAATATTAAGAGCGTCCCATTGTCTGAACAGAGTTCCCTCAACTCTTTCAAAAAGTTTTCTTCAGTCGGGATGCAACCAGCCGCTCCGAGCACTGGCTCAATGACGACTCCTGCCAGCCTTTCTTTTTTTATGGTTTTTTTCACTTCTTCGATGTTGTTGAATGGGAGAACCGAAGTGTCTTTTAATGTTCCTTGTGTCAGTCCGCCTGACTCTGGAATGTCAAACGGAGGCTTGACGGCTTTGTGAAGTGCGTCGTAGCCACCGTGCCATCCGCCCTCAAACTTGGCTATTTTGTCTCTGCCAGTGTACGTTCGAGCCAGTCTGGTTGCGTACATGTTGGCCTCTGTTCCCGAGTTGGTGAAGCGAATCATGTCCACGTCTTGAACCATCTTTACAACCTGTTCGGCTAGGGATATTTCCAACTCGTGGCTTGTGCCGAAGTGTGTTCCCTCGTCGAGTTGTCGCTTGACTTCTTTCATCACATTAGGTGGACTGTGACCGAAAATCAATGCGTGGTGTCCCATCCAAAAATCGATGTATTCATTTCCGTCCACGTCGATGAGTTTGCTTCCCCTAGCCCGTGCTGTGTAGAAGGGATAGGGTTCGATATAACGCAGAATGTATGAAACGCCTGCAGGAAGGACTCTCTTAGCTCTTTCATACAGCCTCTTGGACTTCTTAGTTTTTGACAAATACGATTCCGTCAAAGACCAAACTCTCCTTTCTAGTATTCAACGCGTTGATGTTTAAGTTTGACGCAGAATTCGCTGATTAAAAATAGGAGTTTAATGCTTAATAAAGATAGCAAATTCCATTCTGCAACCTAACAAACAAATGGAAAAGTAGGCGCGGAAGATTTACATCATTGAGTCCAGTGGGCCAGTTTTCACCTTATCAGTTCGGCCTTTGCCGCCATCTGAAGGCGCCATTTGCCAACAATGTCTTTCTTGTAGTAATGCAGCAAGCCGCATCGCTCGCACCTCATGACCTTCATCCTTTTTTTGACGTCCATTTCGTACAGTTCCAGGGCGTAGCCGCAGTTCTGGCATTTTCCTACATGTATCTTGGGTTTGGGCCCGAGTATGGTGCTGTGTATAGACCTTCCCACTTCTGTCATGCTTTCACACTTTTACGGATGCTTCTGATTGCTGAACGCTGGCTAATGTTTTAAGTGTTCATAATATTGTGAGATATTTCAACGAATCATAACGCAAGGGATTTTCCTATGAGCACATTCACAAAATGTTTACGTATCTTCATCTTTCAGTCACTTTGCTCGCAGGAGATTGAAATCTTTGTGTAAAAAGACATAACCAGCTACTCCTTTGCAGGCTTTAAGTTGAAATATGAAATTCTCCTAAAGTTGTATGGAACAAAAATGGCAGCGGAAAAAGGCATCTTAGTGTCTTTGCTGAGACTTACAAAAACCGGTGTGGTTCAAAAGGAACTGATCAAAAAGGACGCTCGTGTTTCTGTCCAAGTTATGGAAAGCGTGTTAAAGAAACTCTCTGAGGCTGGTTTGATTAACCAGCAACGCGGTTTGATTGAGGTTTCGGCTAATCAACGCGTCAACTTGGCTACTCATGCTCTCAAATGGGGGTTGGATTTTGAACAAATCTGCAAGCTCCTACAGTGGACCGAGTTTGAGAGCATTGCAGCCCAAGCCTTCCAAGTTAACGGGTTCGGAGTGTTGAAAAACTTTCGTTTTCGACACGCCAAGAAACATTGGGAAATAGATGTGCTCGGCTTCAGAGAGCCTTTAATCGTCTGTGTTGATTGCAAACACTGGCAACGCGGTTGGAACCGAACGGCGACTATCAAGGCTGCTGAGGCACAGGTTGAAAGAACACAAGCCTTCGCTGACGCCCTCCCAAACTACTATCAGAAGGCGCGACTGACTGATTGGAAGAGCGCTACACTAATCCCCATAGTCCTGTCGCTGATTCCTGGACCATTCAAATTTCACAACAACGTGCCAATCGTATCCGTTCTACAACTGCAAGACTTTATAAGCCAACTGCCACTTGAAGTCAGTTCTTTGAGTCATTTCAAGAAAAACCACGTAAGAATAGAGCCAAAATTGACAAATTACCATCAATAATGTCCAAAAGAAAATTGAAATCCTGATTTAATTGCAAAAATAATGTTAAAAAAGTTTTATCATTTAAATCAGACTCGGACTGATTTGCATTAAAAAACGCAACTTCTAACATTATATTTAAGATTAAGCTTGATGAAAGAAAATTTTGCAGGTTTTGATGGATTCGGTTTCGACAAGCAGATATACTTCTGGTTATTTCCCAAGAGATAATGGAGTGCTGTTAATTGCGAGCTATGATAGTTTATGGGAGAGCTTTAGATGACAACAACAAACAGCTGTATCAGGCTTGCAAGAAACTGATAGGCAAACCTATCCTAGCGCGAATAATGGACTTGTCCGCTTATATTGGACCCGACGGAAACCGATTTTGGCACGGTGACAAGGGACTGCCTCAAATCAACCTTTGTTTTCTGCGCTCCTTCGGTTCCGGCTTGTTTGAACAGGTGGCAAAGCGAGTTAGTATGATGGAACAATTGGAACTCTCAGGCACTTTCGTTGTCAATCCAACTCAAGCTTATCTGAAAGCGAGAAACAAATATTCAGCCATATCCATTTTGGTCAAGGCTGGGCTCCCTGTTCCGAACACTTACGTTACTGAAATGGCGCATTGGGCTTATAGAATCAGCAGAGGTTTCAAGCAGGTAGTTTACAAACCCATCACTGGGTCTCTAGGCTTCGGTTCCATGAAATTCGACAACGCCGACCTGGCGTTTAACGCCTACACTGCCTTAGAGAGACTCGGTCATCCCTTGTACGTTCAAGAGTATTTGGAAAAGTCTGGTCGCGACATAAGAGCTTTTGTTCTGGGTGAAAGGGTTGTCGCGTCTATGTATAGAATAGCTCAACCTGCAGAATGGAAAACAAACGTGGCACAAGGAGCCCAAGTCAAACCCATGCAACTGTCAAATAAACTCGAAAAACTAGCCATAAAGGCAGCTAAGGCATTAGGTCTCTTATACGCCGGCGTTGACATTGTGGAAAATGAAAAGAAAGGGGTTGTTTTAGAAGTCAACGGTGCTCCAAGCTGGCAGGGACTACGTAAAGCTACAAAAGTCAACGTTGCTGAAGAACTGGTTCAGTTTGTGGTTAAATATGTGAAACGTTAGTTGGTTATTTTTCTATGTGCGTTCTCTGAGTAGACTCCTCTATTAGAGGTGCGAATTCTATGGTTTGTCATTTTATAGTCAAGAAACTTTTTATTTTGGCTTTTCATTAACCCGTAAGAAGGTTGATGTAAATGGTTGACCACACTATCGTTCATTTTGAAATCCCAGCCGACGACACGGAGAAGTTGATGAAGTTTTACACGAAGCTGTTCGGGTGGAAAATGCAGAAGGCTGAATGGATGGACTACTGGCTCATAGAAACCGTGCCCGTCAATGAACGAGGGCAAACTATTCGCCCGGGTGTCAACGGCGGCATGTACAAGAGAGAAGCGCCTGACGACAAGCCGCGCAATTTCATCTCAGTGGAATCTGTTGATGAATACATCAAGAAGATAAAGGCTTTAGGCGGTAGGATTATCGTTCCCAAGCAAGAGGTTCTGAAGACAGGCTGGACGGCCATCGCTGTTGATCCTGATGGAAACGTTTTCGGCATCTTCCAGCCAATGTAGACCTTGCCCAAATACCGTCTTTTTCAATCTTTTTCGGCAGATTAACCTGTTCTCTCAACTAGCACAATCATTCTAGAAGTATCCGGACGGAATTCTTTTCTGTCGTAGCCGCCGTACACCTCTTTAACCTTCAACCCAGCTTCATTTAATATTTGTTTGAGCCCTTCGAGAATGTAGAGACGCACATTGTGTTGCAGCAACCTAACCTCTCCTGTGCCCTTCTTTATTATTATCCATTGACTCAGCAGTCGAGTTGTTTGCCCCTTGTGTTCTAAGGAGCGTTTTTCCAGCATGTAGAAAGGCGGGTATTCAGCCCAGTCTTTCTCCTGAAAAACCTTCATCACATGGTCTTTGTTCGCCACATCGAGCAAGAACCTTCCACCTTTTCGTAGAGTTCGGCGAACCTCTTTGAAACTCTTCAAGTCCTCACTTTCTGAGGGAAGGTATCCGAAACTCGTAAACATGCAAACGACAGCGTCGAAAACTTCATTTCTGAAGGGAAAATGGCGCATGTCAGCCCGCACGAGTGGAAACTCCGCCTTTTCTTTTTTCATGCTTTTTTTAGCTATTTTGAGCAGATTCTTGGAGAGGTCCAACCCGATTGTGGTCCAGCCTCTTTTTTGTAAAAAAATAGAGTGACGCCCAGTGCCACAGCACAAATCTAAGATGGTTCCTTTTTTGGACAACGCGCTCTGGATAAAATCAGTTTCTCTTTCTGTGTCGCGCACGTTAACTATGGCTTCCCAATCCATCCCCAAGTCGTTGAAAATGTTCACATAATGCTGTTTCCCAACGTGTTGACCAGACAATTGATAACCTCACACCTTTTCATGAAACGGATTCACAGAATATAAGACGTTTTCACATGCGCCTTAAACATGCTCCGTTGTTCTTATGAGCCATAACTTAGTCCATAGTATATGAGGAATCGTTTGTGACGCCTTTTCCCAAAATCATTGTCGATGTTCGCGAGAGCGGCTTGGTTGTTCAAGTTTTACATGAAATGAAAGCCGAAGTTGAGGAAAAAACCATCAGCCCAGGCGACTACGTTGTGGGTAAAGGATTCGCGGTTGAGAGGAAAACATTCCGAGACTTTGTGAGCTCGATTTTCAAGAAACGTTTGTTTGAGCAGCTGGAGCGTCTCCGCAGCGCGTACGAGCGTTGTTGCCTCGTAGTTGAAGGCGACATCGGCTACGGTTTGACTGGTCTCGCCAATCCGATGGTGTTCTGGGGTGCGTTGGCGCACATAACCGCGGAGTGGAACATTCCCGTTGTGTTCACAATGAACGAGGAGCAGACGGCTCAGTTTCTCTTCAGCTTGGCAAAGAGACTACAGACAGCGAAGGAGACCGCTGTGGAAGCCATATACAAACCCAAACGGTTCAGTCTAGCCGACCAGCAAAGGTTTGCAGTCCAAGGCTTACCAACCGTTGGACCCAAGTCTGCAGACAGACTCCTCAAGAAGTTCGGCAATGTTAGACGGGTCTTCATGGCAAAAAAATACGAGCTGAAGAGGGTTCAGAGCTTCGGTGAGAAGAGGGCTCAGGAAATAAGCCAGTTTTTGAACAGTCAGTATGTTACAAATCGACTGGGCTAATTTGGATTGAGGTTGTTTTTCACTTCAAAAATATGATGCCGTGTCGTTTCCGATTCTTGTTTCGGTTCTTGTTGTACGCCCTTATTTGTTCAATCAGGATGTCTACGAGTTTGGCCAACGTGTCAGCTTGCTCTTCTGTGAATCTCCAGCCTCTCCCGTCTTCTATCTCGTTCATAAAGTCTAAGAGTTTAGTGTAAGAGTCTACGTCTTTGTTGCCGTCGTTGTCCTTTGGGAGAATTATCCATCCGTTTTCCATACAACTTCACCGTGTATGTAAAAAGACGTTTTCTCTATAAGTATGATACTTCAACGAGGGCAATATATCCAAAAATGATATAGCAAGAGCAGTTTTTCACGTTGAGTATCTGTCGTTCTTCCATGGATCAGCAGTGTCGCTGTAACCCCGCGATTCCCAATAGCCCAGTTCTCGTTTAGACGTGAAGTTAATCCTCCTCAGCCACATGGCGCTCTTGTAGGCGTACTTCTTGGGCACAATGAGACGCAGAGGCGCACCGTTCTCGGCTTGAAGCGGCTTATCATTGAGCTTGTAAGCCAGCAAAACATCGTCGTCGAGCAGTTCTGTCAGCTGTAGAGAGGTTGTGTAACCATCTTTGCACGTGAAAAGCACGTGTTTTGCACCCTCTTTTGGAACAACTCTCTCGACTATTGTTTTGAAGGCAACTCCCTCCCACTTGTTGTCCAGCACGCTCCAACCTTCAACACAGTGAAAGTCTGAGACAATGACAACCGTTGGTAGCGACAGAACGTCATTCCACTTCAAAAGCAAGGGTTTTTCCACTTCTCCGTCAACCGTGAGGCTCCAGTTTTTAGGGTAAAACCTAGGAATTGAACCCATGTGACGAGGAACGATTCTTTTGACAGCCACTTGTCCTGGTGGAAGCTTTTCCATTACGTTCAGTCCTTTTTGAACCTGAATCATTCTTGCCCGTTTATTTCAATGTTTTGACTTGTCTGTGTTCCTGTGAGCTTTTATCTCAGAAATTAACTACTTAGGTTGACCCGCTTTAAGAGAGAGTGAAAGCCATGAAAGAAACAGACCTTCAAGCCATTCGCAAGTGGCGCAGACGCGGGTTCTACAGCGAAAACGTGCTGGTTAAAACATTGCAAAAGAACGGATACAAAGCGGTGCGAGTGCCTGTGAGCAATCCCAGCCTCAATCCATTGCCCGACATCATCGCTAGACGCGAATCAGAAGTTTACGCCTTCGAAGTCAAAAACGCCAGCTACTACGCGTATTTTCCAAAACAACAGATGCAGAAGCTCTTCGAGTTTCTCGACCAAATGGTGCCAATTGCAGAAGAACACAAGCACCCAGTCTTGGCGGCACATCTGGGCAAGAAATGGATCTTCCGCGAGCTCGACTGGAAGACTTGGAGAGATGGAATACTGCTCGGACAGGAACGCATAATCAAGCGGGACAAGGGCAATTTTGACCTATAAAAAGAAAAATAAAGAAGGGGGGATCAGACTGTAAGTTTGCCTTTTTTCATTATGGCTTTCCCATCAACTTCGACTGATGGCTCCATCATGACCAAGTCCCAGTGGATGCTACTGTCGTTTTTGCCTCCGTAGGCTGGACCCTTGTTGTTTCCAATCGCCATGTGTATGCTTCGCAGAACTTTTTCGTCGACTAGAATGTCGTTTATGAACTCTGCCTTAGGGTTCAATCCAATGGCAAACTCTGCAATTTTGTCCTTGTCTCCGGTCGCAGCGTCGAGCGCTCCTTTAAACTCCTTCTTTCCCTCCTTTGCATCGTAGCCGACAATTTTTCCTTTTTTAAATTCCAGTTTTAGACCAGAGATTCTGTGGCCCCAGTAGTTTGTGGGAACGTTGAAGAACGCCGTGCCTTCTGCGGTGTCTTCGATTGGGCAGACAAAGACCTCTCCACATGGGAGGTTGAGCCCCACATCGCCAGCCTCGATGTCTTCTGGACCTATCACGCCATCGTCGATTATCCACTTTCTGTTCTCCACCTGGAACTCGATGTCTGTTCCCTCGTCGGATGTAACCCGCACATTTCTGGAGTCAGATACAGCCTTAACAATGCTGCGTCCCTTTTTCACCAATGCTTCGTAGTCTATGTCCAGAGAAGAAAGAATGACATTCTTTAGTTTTTCTGGCGTAATTCCCTGCTCTTTCGCCCTCTTGTATGTTGGGTACCGTATTCCAACCCATCGAATGCCTTTCTTATCAATCACGTCGCTGACGGGTTTCCGATATCTTCTCCAAGCACCAATTCTCGGCACTGGAACCTCTGCGAGTGCAGGTATGGCAATGGCTATGTAAACATCGGTTGCCTCCATAGCCTTCAACCAATGCTTTGCTGGAAATTCCACAGATTTCTCACTCGGCAAAGTCAATGCCTTCTTCATGTATTCATCCGAGTAGGTCATGACAAGAGGTTTGGCGCCTGCGATGTCGCATTCCAAGGCCACAGATTCTGCCAAGTCAAGGGCTTCACGGTGGGAATAAATGAATACACTTTCACCCGTGGCTATGCGCATTGATTTTTTGACAACTTGTTTTGCAAAACGCTCGTTAAAAGAGGCTTCCAAAACTTATCTTCTCTCCTTGAGGTAGTTGCAAAAGATAATGGTTGCTTGCCTTTAAAACTATCCATGTGTGCCGTTTTTGTTTATCTTCTTCTCTTCGCTAAAAGCCTCTTGATTATGTCATCGTATGACTCGCCCTTGCGTCCTCGCTCCTTCAACAATTCCACGGTTTCTTTTGTTACTCTGATGCTGGTGAACTGTTTTTCCTGTTTTTCTGCGGATTCACTCACGAGTATCACCGAGTACAAGTGTTATGCACACTGCATATAAAAAAATAATTATACAGCAGAAAGCCAAAAAACACAGAAAAAATTGAGAGTCTTGAATATAGGCTTTCTAAGTGAAGGCATTATGGTGAAGATTTTCTAGATTAAAGTCTGAACGAGATTAAATACCTAAGATAAACGAAGTCAAGGCTTCTATGCTGTTGAAACCGCTGCTGGTTGAAAAGGGTAGAACGTGCCAATTTTTTTTACACCTACACAAAAATATGAACTTTTTTCTATAAGTGAGATACTTCAGAGAGAACAATACTTCAAATGTCACAATATTTCCAAACTCGATATATACAATCTTAATCAGCCACACACGCCTTCGCAGAATCGAGCGATGTGTCGCGCGGTTGATGCAAAAATACCACTTTTGCGCGGTTCCGCGCGTTTTGGCGTTTCTGTTGCACTTTTTTGTAACTGATGGAGATTTTGGTAACTCTCTTTTATGAGGCCACGAGAATCTAAGCACTTACATAATTATTATACATGGATATTGCAGTTATAATTTTGCATAATGGTTAAGCAGAGCTTCAAGTCAACTGTGGAGCATGGATTAGCTGGAATCCTCTCTAGGTGTCTGCACTGCAGAAGAGAGAGAAAGGAGATTTCCAAAAGCAGTGCTTCATCCGTAAAAATGTTCTATAATATACTTCTATATATAAGCTTTAGTCAAGGATTAACAGGGTCGGATTCCGACTTAGACTACGTAATAGTCTACCACTTTCTTCATCCTTTTTGGAGCAGCTTCCAAGGTCTCAATCTTTCTGAGTATCTTTATTATCTGTGGTTGGAAACGCGCAATATCGGTTAATGTCACTAGACCCACAAGTTTACCATTCTCAACCACGGGGAGTTTTTTCACCTTCATCTTGAACATGAGCTTCGCCGCCTCTTCAAGGTCCATCTCAGGGTTAGCAACTATAAGAGGCATGCTCATTATTTCTCGAGCCCTAGTATTCTCAGGGCTTCGCGACTCGGCCAAGACGCGGGTTAACATGTCTCGTTCGGTCACTATTCCAATGGGCTTTCCGCGTTTGGTCACGATGAGGCATCCTATCTCATACTTGTTCATGATGCTGACCGCCCTCTTCACCGTAACGTCATCTTCAACAGTGATCACGTCCTCAACCATGACATCCTCAACCTTGAGCGACACTGCAAGTCACCAAGGCATAAAGATTCCTCGGTTATGCTTAATAAATTAATCCACGAAAGGCTGGCGATGTTTTTGTATCCAAAAACAGAGGTTTTCACGCTACCAAAAGAAGTCCGAAACGAGCTTCTATGATGTGAGAGAGTGTTTGTTTAGCAGTGTATGTAGACAAAACCACTTAGTTTTCGAACATAATAACATGAAAGAAATAATATTTGGTTACATCAGTGATTATGGTATTACTTTTAAATTTAACATCACCAGAATCAACCAAATCAGTGGCGTCCCAGATACAAAAGCATCGACAATCCTTTTTCACCTGTCTTCGTCGAACCATTTAGCAATCGATTCCTCAGTTGTCTCATTCTTTGTCTTAGAAGTTTTGATTTGAGTCTTAAAGGGATAGGCGCCAACGGCCCGACAAGCCTTCTCAGCAAGTCTATCTGCCTCGCCTAATTTGAACCGATCCCAATCTTTCCAGTGACGATCATCGTCTAGGTCAGTCCATTGTGGAGCAAAATCGTTTATGGCAGAGACTGAGAAGCACACGGCAACGCTGTTGAGGCTTCGATGAAGACTTAGAGGACAGGTGAACACGCGCTGAAGGTCCATCTCGTTCTCGACACTGATCTCTAGAGCCTGAAAGAGTTGAGCGATTTCAGCATATTTCCCCTCGAGCTTTCGGTTTACGTACTCCACAATCGCATACGCCGCGTCTAATGGGTTGACCCTTTTGAGCAAGTCCTTAGAGAATGCCCTCTCATGAATGTGCACGTGTACTCCTTTTCCCGACCATTTCAAAAACACGGATTCAAAAACACCTTCTTGGTTTAGACAAGCAACGATCTCTTTGGCAATGGCTATTGTCGCCTTCCATTTTTCAGACCTGTTGTCGACGTCCCAAGTAGGCATGCAGAATGAGATGTTTTCTAAGCTCTTCACATGCTCAGGATTCGTCAACTCTTTGTAAACGTTGGCTGAGGCATAGAATGATTTCGGTCTGAGCCTCTCAAAACGCTTCACAAGCTTAGGCACGTCTTTGGGCTCGGTTATCGTGAGTGGAACCTTAGTTCTCCCTGATGCCCGCTGATATCTGAGTAAAACTTGATAGCCCTGAAGACTGAGAAAATCACAGTGTATGGCAACCCATCGGCCTCGGCTGAATTTGGCTATTTCTTCCTGCACCTCCTCTTTATTGTAATGGTGCACAACGATTTTCTCGTAATCTGACTCACTCATCGGCAGAGGCTCTCCACAGATTTTCATTGGCAGTTCAGATATCTTTTATTTTTATTAAGGCATAGGTCTGCAATATATGAAAAGGGCGATGGTTAGATGAAGGTTTTCAATGACAGTTTGAGGTTCTCTACTAGAGGTGAGATTGACTTCATAGACCTCACTGACAAGGTTCAAGAGGTTGTGGAAAAAGCCGGCGTCAAGAACGGTTTGGCTCACGTTTTCGCTCCTCACGCCACAGGCATTCTTATATTGACAGAGAATGAGCCCAGCCTCCAAGAAGACATGAAGACCATGCTTGAGAAACTGATACCAAGACGAGGCGGATATCAGCACCCATCTAATGCGCATTCTCACCTTCGTTCCGTTTTGCTCAACCCAGACAAGACTCTACCAGTCATGGATGGACAAGTTACACTGGGCACATGGCAGTCGCTGGTCTTCGTGGAAACAGATGTTCACCCCAGACAGAGAACAGTTATTGTTCAAGTCATGGGGGAGTAAGCTCGCGAGCCTCACTGGATTTCCATGAGTCGCCATTCTCGGTAGTCGATAGCCACTTTAATAAAGCCCTTGAGCATGGCGTCAACCCCTGCATCGCCTGTGTCAACCCTTAAAACGCCGCCCTCAATGCCTTGAATCTTGTCGCGAGTTGCGGCAACAATAATGTGTTCCTTGCTGATTTTCCTAATGATTTCAGGGCTTATCTGCTGGTTCCCACGTCCAAGCAGCATGCCCTGACGACCGATGGGCGAGAGCACAATCCAAGTGTTCTTCCAATCCTTGATCTTGCTCGAAATCTCCTTTTCGTTCACATCTTTCATCACTGTCATGTTGCGATAAAGGTCAACGCCCAGAAGCGTCTTCTCAACCCCCAGCAGATCGGCTACGCATTTCACAGTTGTGCCTGGACCCAGAATGTACGTGCCCTTTGGGTCCATTTCTTCCACAATAAACTTAGCAACAGCCATCTGATTCTCGTGTTCGTCCAGTGTTTCAGGACTCACCTGCTTGCTGCCTAACAGACGCATGGGCACAAACGGACCCTTGAGAAACCCGTGAAGGCTAACTGACAATCTGTCGTTTCTAAAGGCTTTCTCGTCAACGTCCATTATTTCAAAGTCCATTGTTTGCGCCTCCTTCTCTATGACATCGTGAACAATGTCGGCTGCGTCTCTGGGACTCGCTGCAAATATTCCACTGTACATTTTGACGCCCGACGGAACGCCTAGAACAGGTATGTTAGGGGAGCCACGCATGGCGTCGAGGATGTCTCTGGCTGTGCCGTCTCCGCCCACAAAGACTATCAAATCCACATTCAACGCAACAAATTGTTTGACAGCTGCATTTGTGTCATTGGCTGTGGTCTCTGCCTTGAGACGCATAGGCAAAATTTGAGCTTTCAAACCCGCGGATTTCACCTCGTCTCCGCCCATGACGCTAGGACACGTTATCAAATCAATGGCTGAAACCTGTTCTGTTTTCTTCAGTGTCTCCAGAAACTCCGCAGCTCTGATTGGTGCCACTGGTTTGGCTCCCAGAGCCAAGGCGTTTTTTAAAACGTGGTCTGTTCCTTTTAACCCCACTTTGCCACCCATGCCTGCTATGGGATTGACTAGGAAACCAAGCTTCAACCGTTTGCCGCCTGATTGTTCAATCATTCTATGCTGCTCTGATGGTAGCGTGCTCTTATACTTTAGCCAATATGACTCAGTTCGATAGAAAAGCCTAATTCTGTTGGCTTAACTAAGTAAAGCACTCCAAAACGGATACTCAGAGAGCGAGGAGTCAAGTCGCATGAACGCCATTGTCAAGGGTAAGAGACAGCCAGGAGCGGATATCACAACCGTAAACGCTCCAACGGTTAAAGAAGGCGAGGTTCTCGTCAAGGTGGAAGCCGCCTCAATCTGTGGAACTGACATACACATATGGGACTGGAACGAATGGGCTCAAAACCGCATGAAGAAACTCCCAATCATTTTCGGTCACGAAGTGGCGGGAGAAGTTGTAGAAGTCGATAAAAACGCAACCACCCTGCAAGTGGGCGACAAGATCTCGGCTGAAACCCACATCGTAGACAACACATGCTATCAGTGCAAAACCGACAGAAAACACGTCTGCCAAAACATGCAGATTCTAGGCGTGGACAGAGACGGAGTCTTCGCCGAATACTTCACGCTACCAGAAGAAAACGCCTGGAAAAACGACCCCCACCTAGACCCAGCCATCGCTTCGGTTCAGGAACCGCTCGGCAACGCCGTGCAGGCTGTTCTGCCAAAAGAACGCGTGGAAGACATCGCAGGAAAAAACGTGGCAGTTTTAGGCGCGGGTCCAATCGGCTTGATGGCCATAGCCGTTCTTAGAGAATTGGGCGCAGCCAAAGTGTTCGCTACAGCAGGTGGCTTGAACAGGGTTCGTATGGAGTTGGCTAAGAAAATGGGCGCCGATATGGTTCTCAGCGCTAGGGAGGAGGGTGAAAAACTCGTCAAAACAATAATCGACGCGACAGACGGCAACGGTGTTGACATCGCCCTGGAGATGTCAGGCGACCCAAACGCCGTGAGGCAGGCTTTCGAGATGCTCACTCCAGGCGGCAGGATCTCCTTGCTGGGGATTTTGGAAAAACCCATGGAACTCGATTTGAACAACGCCGTGATTTTTAAGTCAGCAACGGTTTACGGCATAACTGGTCGCAGAATGTTTGAAACATGGTATCAGGTGAAGGGCTTGCTAGCCAAACGGAGTTTTAAGGAGAAAATCGCTGCCATCATAACGCACAGGATGCCCATGCGAGACATAATTCAAGGCATAGAGTTGATCAAGTCAAAACAGGCTGGCAAGGTCGTCCTTGAGCCGAAATGGTGATTTCACAAAGATTAAAAGAAACCATAATGAAACTAAAACCAAAAAAGGTGGAAAGCAATGCGAAACCCAACCGCATTTTTGGCACAGGAATATCAAGAACTCGTCAAAAACGAGCTTGACTGGAAAATTCGAGTGTTGCAGGGTCCGAGCACGCCTAGGTGCACAGTCGACGGCAAAAAGGTTCTGATGCTCTGCTCCAACAATTATCTGGGATTGAGCACGCATCCAAAGGTCAAAGAAGCAGCGATGAAAGCGATTCAAACGCACGGAGCGGGTTCAGGCTCGGTCAGACCCATAGCAGGCACCATGGACATTCACATTGAACTGGAAAGAAGACTGGCCAAGTTTAAGCACGCTGAGGCTTCGCTGGTCTATCAAACAGGTTTTGCCGCCAATGCAGGACTCATTCCGCAGCTGGTTGGAAAAGAAGACCTGATGATCAGCGATGAACTCAACCATGGAAGCATAATTGACGGCGTCAGACTGGCTCACGCGGAACGAGCGATTTACAAGCACACTGACATGGATGATTTGAAAAGAGTCTTAAACGAGGCGGAGAAGCACTCGCCACCGTACAGGCGAATATTGATTATAACCGACGGCGTTTTCTCCATGGACGGCGACATCACACCCCTCGACCAAATCGCCAAACTGGGCGAGGAACATGGCGCCATTGTTTTTGTGGACGACGCCCACGGCGAAGGCGTCTTAGGCGAGGGTGGCAGAGGGATAGTTTCTCACTTCAAACTCGACCGAAAGAAGGTTCACGTTGAAATGGGCACGTTTTCAAAAGCGTTTGGCGTTGTTGGCGGTCACATCTCTGGGAGCAGGGATCTCGTTGACTTCGCTTACAACAGGTCGCGGACATGGCTCTTGAGCGGATCGCATCCGCCTCCGGTTGCCGCTGCCTGCATAGCCGCCATAGACGTCTTAGAGAAGGAGCCTCAGCACGTTAAGAGGCTGTGGGACAACACGCGGTATTTCAAGAAAACCATGAAGGACTTGGGCTTCGACGTGGGCAACAGCCAAACACCGATCACGCCTGTCATGGTTGGCGAAAGCGGCGTAGCCAAGAAACTAAGCTCACGACTATTCGAGGAAGGCGTTTTCGCTTTACCCATAGTATTTCCGATGGTGGCACGCGACAAGGCAAGGATCAGAACAATGATGAACGCCCAGCTAACCAAGGAAGACCTGGGCTTCGCCATATCGGCGTTTGAAAAGATAGGAAAAGAACTCAACATCATATAGGCTTTAATCCTATCAGCACCAAATTCTTGAAGTTTCTTTTTTCTCATCTGTTAAAAAGAGTGGACTCTTGCCCCTCAGGTCTCTGAGCGCATTACGGTCGCTCTTTCACGATTTCAAAAATCCATATAGCATTTTTAAAGCAAAAAATCATCAGAAAGTTTGTTCAACTTCTTAATTTTTGCATTATTTCAGATAAAACAGGCTTATTCGGTAAGATTCGCTTATGAAAACAATGAATAGAGAAAAGAAGCAGCGTATCAACTCTTTAAAACACCATGCTTACCTGGTGAAAACGCTTAATTTCGGTTCTTTTTGAATAGAAAAGAGCGCGAAAACTCGCTTGTTATGTGCTATTAATAAGATTCGTAAATTTTCGTTTCAACCTTTTTGAAATTTAGTCGCTTGGTTATGAAAATGTTTATGTCTCTTGCTAAAGACTAGGTCAGATTGTAAAGGTTTGTTTCATGCCGACCGAGTTTCGTTCTCTAGCCGAACTCTGTGAAAAGCTAAGCGGTACTACCAAGCGCACGTTGATGGTTGATTACGTGGCGGATTTCTTGAAACAGCTGCAACCAGAAGAGGTTGAACCTGCGGTCTCAATGACTTTGGGCAGACCCATCCCCAAATGGGACCAACGCGTTTTGGAAGTGAGTTGGGCTACGCTGAGCGGAATAATAAAGCGTTTGACCAACTTTGAATGGAAAGACTTTCAAGAAGCATTCAGCAAAACAGGAGACATCGGCGACGCGACGAAGATAGTTTTTGAAGCTAGCAAGATTCGCAGGCAGGCTACGCTGTTTGAAAAGCCGTTGACCGTTCTCGAAGTGAGACACACGTTTGAAAACATCGCCCAAGTGGCGGGCTTCGGTTCGAGAGAACGAAAAGAGCGCCTGGTAGAAACGCTACTGGGTGAGGCTACACCTCTGGAAGCAAAGTATGTTGTCAAGATTCTGATAGGTGAAATGAGGACGGGCTTCCACGAAGGGCTCATGGAGTTGGCTGTTTCAAAAGCCTTCGATGTGCCTCTTGAAACTATTCAAACGGCTAGCATGTTGACGGGTGACATAGGGGAGGTTGCCGCCATAGCCAAGACACGGGGCAAGGAAGGCATTCTAAGACTAGAGTTCAAGGTTTTTCACCCCATAAAACCCATGATGGCTCAGACGGCTGAAAACGTGAACGAAGCCCTGAAAGAAGCCGAGGGCGAGATGGCTTTCGAGTACAAGCTGGACGGAGCACGCATCCAGATTCACAAATCAAACAATAATGTGCGAATTTTCAGTCGTCGACTGACAGACGTAACCGACAGCCTGCCAGAGGTTGTGCAACTGGTCAAGGATGAGGTGAAAGCTCCGGAAGTCATCTTGGATGGAGAAGTCATTGCGGTTGGAGAAGGGAAGAGCCCTCTTCTGTTTCAACACATCATGCGGAGGTTTCGAAGAGTTCACGGGATAGAAGAGATAACCAAGCAGATTCCTGTTGAACTCCAGCTTTTCGATGTCATTTATCTCAACGGTCAAAGCCTAATCGACCTGCCCTATACTGAACGAAGAAAGAAACTAGCTGAAATTGTTGGACGCATACCGTTAACGAACCAAATAATCACTGGAGACCCAGACAAAGCTGAACAGTTCTTAGAAGAAGCACTCGGCAAGGGTCACGAGGGTTTAGTTGTCAAAAAGTTGGACAGTCCTTACACGCCTGGAATCAGGGGCAAGCGCTGGTTCAAAATCAAACAGACTCTAGAACCCTTAGACCTCGTCATTGTGGCTGCCGAATGGGGTTACGGACGCCGACACAACTGGCTCAGCGACTACTACCTAGCCGCGCGAGACACTGAAACCGGACGGTTCATGATTGTGGGAAAGACCTTCAAGGGCTTGACCGACCAGGAAATCATTGAGATAACTCGGCGGCTCAAAGAATTGACAACACGCGAGGAGCCGCACAGGGTGGTTGTTGTTCCAAAAATCGTGGTTGAAGTAGCTTACAATGAGCTCCAGGAGAGTTCAAAATATGAGTGTGGAATGGCGTTGCGCTTTGCAAGGATAACACGAATCAGAGACGACAAGACACCCGAAGAGGCGGACACAATTCAAAAGGTAAAAGAAATTTACGAAAGGCAATACGAGAAAAAAGGCAGACTACAATAACGATTTTTTCATTATAGCAAATGTGCTTTAAACTGGGGTTTTACGTCACTTTAAGCCTCGGAGGGTACGTATTCTCCATCACCCAGCTTGTGCCCGTCGCTTGGAAATCAATCTCCACGAAGTAGCCGCGTAGACTGCCACCACTAGCTTCATCAGGAACAAATGATAATTCTAATTCAGTTTCTTGGCCTCCTCTGACATTCACTGGCACAGTTTTGATGCTGTAGTCGCTGTCGGGCCAGAAGGAAATGTCCTTCCTCACTTTCATGACTATTGAGCCCACGTATTTTTCTGTCGCCTTGATAACTATGTGCGCTTTAACTTCGTCACCGACGCTGGCGGTTGTGCCTCTTTGACTATCTATCTGCCAGAAAACTTCCTGTACCATGGGGGATGATCTCACTCTTGCTGAGCGTGCGGAGAGCAACACAAAGATAACAATTATTCCCAGCAGAACTAGTATGATGAGCACTAAAGCTTGACCCTTTCGAGTTCGTCCACTCATCAGTGTTTTCCCTCCCACAAAAATAAGTTGAAAGCTATGCTGAGAATTAAAGCTTCTTCCATTATTTTCCGTAGACTTTTTCGATGACATCGGGTGAATAAAGGCATTGTAACAGTTTGCGGCAGCCGTAGCATTCGTTTGGGATGTAGGTTCTGTCAGGTCCTTTTTTCATATATAAGTAACCCAGGTAATGAGGGCATTCTTGAGACCCTTTTTCTTTAGAAAGTTCAGGTTCCGACGGTGCCTCTCTAATTTCATCTACACCCTTTCTGGCAGTTTTCTTTTCACGTGGTCTCACCACTTCTTCTTCCTCTTCCTCAAAAAACTCATTCCCCACTTGTTTAGCCATTTTTTCTTGCTTAAGTCTAATCAAAATTAGAATTGAAATTAACGCGGCGGGCACTAATATGTAAATCCACAGAGGATCAACAGGAAACATGACATCACCTGCGCAGTTTGCCCATCCCAGTTATCACTAGCTTTGTCCACTAATCTCATTTAGGCGTCTGCAGACAAGATTCATAACAATTATGAACCCAAAATCTTAACACGAACTAATCCATGCCTAATCTAAAATTACAGGAGAACGAAAAAAAGTCTGGGTTCGTGGATAAGAGCCGTATGGTCAAAAAAGATAGTTTAGAAGGCTGCGGCTTCAAGTTTTTTCTTCACTTCTGCAATCTTCTTTTTCAGTTCAGCAACCTTCTTGTCCTTCTCCTTTCCCGCGGCTTTGTAACAGTCTAAAGCATACTCTAAGGCGCCGAGTCCGAAACGGTCGTAGCCCTTCTCCAACGCGATATCTGCTGATTTCATGAAGTGTTCAATTGCTGTTTCATAATCTTTGAGGAGAAAATTGCACTCGGCAGCCTTGAACAACGTGTAGGAAGCGTCGAAAAAATTGTTAACCGTCAGGTAAAGTCTAGACGCCTCCAGAAACTTGTCAAGAGCTTCCTTGTACTTTCCAGAGTCGCACAGGCCGGTTCCTTCCCTGTGAAGTTTAACTGGGTCTTCCTTAATTCCTTGACTGTTGCTCACACCGTTCACCAACTTTTACCAAAGAATTGTTGAACGAGCATTTTAGATTTTCCTCCCGCACAATCTGATGCACACAAAAAAGATGTACGTTAAGGAGTGTACTTGAACGGATGTTTACTGCGTTCCTTGTTCTCTAAGATTTCGTCCATGGTAGGTCTGCCTTCAACAGCCTTGCGTATGGCATGACGCATAGCCTTGTAATTATTAATATAAACCCTCTGACGATCAACAGCCGAAGGATGAACAAACACGCTGGCAATTATCAGTAAGTCGTCCGCAAGCGCCTTAGGTAAAGTTCCGTCTGCCACGCTGTCAGCCACAGCCTTGGCTACAGCCGTCTGAGCCGGACCGTAAACCATACTCGCCTGACGCATGCTACGAATAGTAACGGTTGGAATAATCACCGTCGCCGGCTTGACAGCCAAATTCGGCTCGAGTATGGCTAAAAGAGGCTCATGACCAGCCGAAGGTGTAGCCTTAGCCTTGGCATAAGCCTCGCCCAAGGGTCCGTTCTTCTCGCCTATAAGCAAGTCGATGTGAGCCACCTCGGCGTCTTTTCCAGCCAAAGCCTCGCCTATGCGCAGTTTAAAGTCTCGAATAACCTGAGGCGTGATGTCAATAGCCATGAACCGTTCTTCGAGGGCTTTCTCCGCAACTTCAAACTTGACGGGTTTGGGCGTGATTTTCCCTATCTTCTCTAAGTCTAGACGCAGTTCCTCCCGTTCCTCGTAGGTGAGTTCTCCGCCAACGCTGAGGGGCAAGCGCACGGGTCCAACCTTCATGCCAGTCATGTTCAAGGCTTCTTTGGTTCCGACTGGTCCGCTTTTGGCAATGATTCGGGCTATCTTCTGAACCTTGTACTGCAGTTCCTGCGCCGTCTTGAGGTCGCCTTTCTGAACAGAATTGAAGACATTGACCCAGACGTCTGGTATAACGTTTGCACTCGCTAGTATGGCACCAGAACAACCGGCGGCTAGGGCGCCCACAACGATTTCATCGTGACCGCATAAAACATTGATTTTGTTGCGCACTTTCTCTAGCACAGCCAGTATGAAGCCGAGTTGTCCGCTGCTGTCCTTTACGCCAACGATGTTTGGGATCTGAGCCAGGTCCTCAACCATCTGCCAGGGTAGGGGCAAGCCTGTGCACTGAGGAATATTGTAGAGGATGATGGGCAAGTCGACTTGACTGGCGATTGTGTCAAAATGTTCATAGATGCCTCTGTCAGTTGGTTTCAAATAAAAGGGCGTCACAATCAAGGCAGCGTCAACGCCAGCATCTTTTGCGTATTTGGTCATTTCTAGGGCTTGGTCGGTTCCGCTGGCGCCCGTTCCAGCCACAACCTTAACCTTTCCATTAACCTGGTCGACAACAATGTCTATGACCCTTTTTTTCTCTTCTGTTGTAAGGTTGACGAATTCGCCTGTGGTGCCGCAGGGAACAACTCCGCTAACGCCTAACTCTATGCAGTGGTTAACGAGACTTTTCAACGCTTCCTCGTTCACCTGTTTGCCGTCTTCGGTGAAGGGTGTCACTAACGCGGGTAGGATTCCTTGAGGTTTAAACATAATCAACCCGACCATTGTTGGTTGTTGCGAGAAGGGTAGTAATAATCAGACTCATACTTTATATTTTCCTAAAGACAATGTTAATGCTCCAACCAGGGAAAGGGTGATGTAAGGTGCAAAAGAACTATCCATATGGATATTGCGGCGTTTACTGTGGACAATGCGCCAACGGAAACGGTCGAGTAAGAATTATCGCAGGCGAACTAAAACGTCTCGTAGACATTGTACGCTACGAATGGCTTGAACTACCCGACGTAAAACCGGGGTTCAAATTCAGCGAGTTCCGAAAAGGCTTAGAATGGTTTGCCGCTGCTCAATGTCCGAAATGCCAAGACGGCGGCGGACCGCCTTTCTGTGAAACAAGGAAATGCTGCCAAGAAAAGAAGCTGCAAAATTGCCTACTGTGCGCAGACTTCTTAACATGCAAAAATACTATTTATCATCGCGAAACCTACCCGTTTGTGATTCAAAGTTATCAACGTGTGAAAGAGATTGGGTTTGACAAGTGGCTGAAAGAACAGGAAGAAAAGGCTAGAGCTGGCTGGTGCATGTTCGCTCACCTTCAAGATAAATACTGCAAAGTAGTAAAACTTGACACAACCTAGCAAAGAGGAGGCTGATTCGTTTGGTTTATGATAAAAACAAACTTCTCCAAAATGTTAAGAAAAACGAACAATCAGAAATTGACTGCCTGAAAAAATTAGTCGGCATTCCAACGTGCTACAACAAAAACAACGACATGAAACCAGCCATTGCTCAGTTAACCGAAGAATTTGAGAAAAGAGGATACCAGATTCAAACTTTTCAAACTTCGGGCGCGCCTATAGTGGTAGCTGAGATGAACCGAGGCATGAAAAAGACCTTAATGTTTTACAATCATTATGACGTTCAGCCTGAAGAACCCTTGGAAGAGTGGAAGTCACCCCCATACACATTGACAATCAAGAATGAACGACTCTACGGTAGGGGCGTCAGCGACAACAAAGGACCACTAGTCGCCAACCTCTTCGCCATTCAGAGCGCGTTTGAAGCTGGATACGAACCAAAATGCAACATAAGGTTCATCGTCGAAGGCGAGGAGGAAGCGGGCAGCAATCACCTTGAAGAATTCTGTAAGGCTCATCCAGACCTACTGAAGTCTGACGGTTGCGTCTGGGAGGAAGCAAACGCTGTTCAAAACAAGCGAAGTGAAGTTAATGCCGGAGTGAAGGGTGATGTCTACTTCGATTTCCTTGCGAAGGGCTTTCATAAGGATGCACATTCGGGTGATGCACCAGTCGTAATCAACCCTGCTTGGAGACTGATTTGGGCTTTATCCACGCTTAAAAATCAGAAGGAAGAGATTTTGATAGACGGCTACTACGATGACGTAGTTCCCCCCAGAAAAGAAGAACTGGAGCTGTTTGCGAAGTACCCACCAGAGCTGATTGAACAGTACAGGGAATTATACAAGACGGACAAGTTTCTGCTTGGAAGAGACGGTGTGGAATTCTGGAAGGAACTAATCCTGAGACCAACATGCACTATATGCGGTTTATCAGCAGGCTGGGAAGGCCCAGGTTCAAAAACAGTTATAGGAAAAACTGCCCTGGCAAAAGTGGACTTTAGACTTGTGCCCAACCAAAAAGTAGACAAGGTTCAGAGAATGTTGCGAAAGCATTTGGACAAACACGGGTTCACCGACATCGAGACCAAGCTTATCGCAGGATATGAACCCAGCAGAACCCCAATCGACCATCCATTCATCAAACTGTTAGCGAATTTAGCCAAGGACTTCAGCGGCAAAGACCCTGTTATCATTCCTTCTTCGCAGGGGTCTGGTCCAGCCTACCTGTTTGGAGCCTACACGCCGTGGGCGATGTGCGGTGCTTTTGACCCTGAAACCAACATTCACGCACCAAACGAGAGCATGAGACTGAATGATTTCAGACACATGACTGCGTTCATCGCTGCTGTAGCAACAGAAATTGGCAAAACCTAAGACCTTTCAAACACATGCCTGTTTGCTAGACTCACCCTTTTCTTTCAACCACAATGGTGCAATTTGTGGCTAACGCAGCAATGACTCCTAATGCCGCGAGCCAAGGAGCAATAATGACCCCCACAACACCCATTGTAACTGGCATCTCGAGCAAAACCTTGCCTTGATCATCCTTAACTATGATTCTGGTGATGTTGCCCTCGCGAATTAACTCTTTAACCTTCTCAATAAGGTTGTCAGCAGAAACCTTGAATTCCTCTGTCACAACTTTGCTCACAGAGGCTCCACATATGTGACAGAACCTAGCATTTTCCGCTAGTTGGGCTCCACACTTCCAACAAAGGGACATTTTACATCACTTCTTTTACTTTGGTCTAGGGATTGCTAGATCTTTGGCACCCACCTTTGATACTTTGGCTTGGGGAAAATTTTTCTCAACTAATCCCATGATGACCTCTGCCTGTTTTACCTTCTCTCTCGCCATGAATGCTAGGCTGTCAGGGCTCACCCAAGGCTTGTAGTGGGCGCCTACGCTTACGCCCGGCTCAATCTTGAAGTAGCACGGTGCTGTGACGCGGGCGATTTCGGGTGTTTCCCACATTCGGTTGAAGCCGCCGAACGAGTCGAAGAGATAAACATGCACGTCTATTGGTATGTCAACTGCCCTGCGTATGGCTGCCAGCATGGGTAAGGTTAGGTCGGCGACTGGATTGAACGTGTTCGCGCCGATTGACTCTAACAGTTTGGCTCCAGCCGGGTTGGCGTGTCCCGCAAAAATCGACACCTTGAAGACCACGTCTTTGGGTATGTCGCCAACTTTGCGCATCTGGCACAACAACCAGAGCAAGCCTTCATCCACGACGAGGAAGCCTCTGAAACCGAAGTCAATAGCGCGTCTTATGTCAGCAATAGCGTAGGCAAGGTTGTCACTTCCACGGAAACGAATCCCCGAAACAGCGCCTTCAGGCGTGCGAACCTGTCCGCCCAAGTCCCACAATGTCCGTGGACCAGGGGTCACGATCACCTCTAATTTGGCGTCGTGAGCTAGTTTGGCAAACTGTTCCATTTCATCGTCGGTGAGCAACGTTGCGCCCATCACCATGGAGATCAACCTGTGAACGGGCACGTCGCGTTTGTCCATTTCGTCGATTAGGGCTTCAAGGGTTGATGGTCGCTCAACGCCTGAAATCTCAATTCGGTAGTGGCACTTGTCTGAGAAACGCTTGGTTGAGGTCGGCAAGTCGTATAGGTCTCGTCCAGGCACACCTTGTCGTTCCATCATCTTTCTGACTTTTTCCAAACAATTTTCACCTCTGATAAGATTCTTAATGGTATGCGGTTTGATGTTATAAAAATTGGCATATCAACTGCGATATGTTTATGAGCAAATTAATTGCATGTGTATCTTTCCAATCTGGTGCAAGCAACGTGTCTAAGGCGCCTATAATTCAAACGCACAGTCTGACAAAAAAATTCGGAAAACTGACCGCAGTTGACCATCTAGACCTCAATATAGAAGAGGGCGAAATCTTCGGATTACTCGGACCCAACGGTGCAGGCAAAACAACCACTATACTGATGCTCACAACCGTGATCCGACCAACCGAGGGAACAGCCAAAGTAGCCGGATTCGACGTTAAGAAATCACCTAATAAAGCCCGCGAAATGATTGGCGTCTGCTTCCAAGAACCCAAACTCCTCTGGGTTAGCACCGCATGGGATGTCCTCAACTGGCACGCCAAGGTTTGTGGACTCTCTACTCAAGAGCGCAAGAAAAGGGTCAAATGGGCACTGGAAGAAACCAACATGTGGGACGACCGTCGCAAGAGCGTTCATGCCCTCTCTGGAGGAATGAAGAAACGTGTCGAAATAGCGAAAATTCTGATTCAGAGGCCAAAAATAGCTATCGTGGATGAGCCCACAGCCCAAATCGATGTGGTTGGAAAGCATAGAATCTGGAACATGCTCCGCGACCTGCGAAAGGAGGGTTCAACATTAATATTGGCAACGAATGAGCTCCAAGAGGCGGACATCCTTTCGGACAGAGTTGCCATAATGCATAAGGGCAAACTGCTCGTGTGCGACACACCTATGAAGTTGAAGGACAGCATTCCAGGCGGTGACATTATGGAGGTTCATCTGGAACAAGAGGCACCAGAAAAAGTTTTTGCCGAACTGCAAGACTTCCAGGAGATTGTCTCGGTCAAAAAAATAGTTTCTAACACACTGAGGTTGTACCTAAACCAGGTTGAGGCTGTGACGCCAAAAATAATGAAGCTCTTCTATGACCATAATCTGCGAATCTCGTCCATCCACATGAGTGAGCCCTCCCTAGACGACGTGTTTGCACACTTCACAGGCTTGACTCTAGAAGAGGCACAGAAAGAGTAGAAGAAGGAAGGCTTACAGAGTGGGTTTAAGAAAACTTTTGCTCGTGGTTGAACGCGACTTACGCATGTTCATTCAGTATAAGTTTATGCTGGTCATGCGCGGAATCTGGTTCGTAGCGCAGGTGGCCCTTTTTGGGCTTGTTGTCAACAAAATGGTGCAGTCTACTACTGAAGCCTTGAACATAAGCTACTTTCAGTACTACGTGGCAGGAGTCACTATAATAACATTGTATTCAACAGCCATGTTCATAGGATACGACATTTTTGAGGAAGCTGAACACGGCGTCTTTGAATACCTGCTCACGCTTCCAGTGAGCCGAAGAGAACTCGTGTTGGGTCGTTCAATAGGCGGCGGTCTGCGCAGTTTCGTTTACGTTGGACCCCTGCTGGTGATTGTCCTGTTGATTTTGGGGGTTTCAAATCCACTTTACTTGCTCGTTGCGCTTGCTTCTCTGTTTTTGTTCGCCTTTGGCGTCGCGGGCATGAGCATCACATTAGCTGTGGCGATGAAGTCTGGCGACAAATACGACATACTCGTTGGCGTGTTGGACGCTTTGATTGTGCGATTGAGCACCACGATGTACCCGATTGTGTACATGCAAAAAGCCATGCCAGCCTACGCAACATTAGCTGGCTTCAACCCGCTAACGTACGCCTCAGACCTATTCCGTTGGGGCACTGGAGTCGAAGGTATCATCCCAATCAATCCGTTGATGGGTGTTCTCGGGCTTTTCGTTTTCTTTTTTGCCTTCACTTTTGTTGGCGTGGTTTTCTACGAGAGACGACTTGAAGGGGGCAGCTGGCAATGAACGTGAAAGCGATTTTACATGTCATCGAGTACGATTTCAGGAACTTCTTCCGTTACCGATGGTTTATCGCAGGGCTCATCGCCATGAATTTGGCTGACCTGTTCATAAGCGCTATAGTTTTCACTCAAATGACTAGCATCATTAACTATTTTGAGTTCTTTGCTCCCGGTCTCGCGGTTGTTGGTCTTTTTGCTTCAGCTTTTATGATTGGTAGAGAAATCAACATGGAAGTGCGTCGAGAAATTCATCACTACATGCTCAGTTTGCCCATGACTCGAACTGAGTTGGCTGTTGGAAGGGTGCTGGCAGGCGGGTTGAGAGGCATGCTCTATATGTCGCCTTTATTGATAACCAACTTCATTGTGCTTCGTTTTCCAACTCTGCCTCAACTCTTGCTGATTCTGTTAACACTGTTATTGTTAGCCATTGGTATTTCTGGAGTAAGCATCACAATCGCAGTGTCAACCACGAGTTTTGAGAAGTTTGTGACCGCTAGGGGCGTCGTGTACTACATGTTGTTCTTCTGCAGCTCGGTTTTTTACCCGTTATCAGTTATACAAGTGCTCGCCCAAAAAGGACTGAGCCCGCTTGTGACCTTTGCACAGATAAATCCACTGACCAATGGTTCCGACATGATTCGTTCATTCCTGCTTGACCCGGCTATGGGCTACGTCTTTTCACCGCTCATGCTTGTGAACGTCGCAGTCTTCTCTGTTATATTCGCCTTGGTAGCCACTTTTGCCTACGCCAAGATTCTACAAAGGCACTAGAAACAGAGACACTTTGTGAACAATTAAATGTGGGAAACACTATACTTGTTCACTTCTCACTTGCTTTCATACTGGCTTAGAGCTGAATTACGATGACTGGAGTGAAGCCTATCTTCGAGCCGAAAAGCGTCGTCTTGATAGGGTCAAGCCGTATCCGGGAAAAGGTTGGGATGACTTCACCTCAGATGTTTGAGAGCGTCATTTACAACATGACCAAGTTCTTCAAAGGTGAAACCCATGTCTTAGACTTGGAAGGAAAAAAAGGCGCCCGAACACTCAGGGAACTGCTTCATACACCGGACCTCGCAGTTGTTATGCTTCCCCCAAAAGGTTCGATTGAACAGGTAGAGAACAGTGCAAAGATGGGAATCAAAGCTTTCGTGCTGTTGACAGGCGGGTTTAAGAATGATCAACGCAGGCAGTTGTCAGATTTGACAATAGAGTACGGCGTTCGAATACTGGGACCCAACACCATAATGGGCGTCATAAACACGAGCAACGGATTGAACACAACCTTCGAACGCGATGTTATGCCACTGAAAGGCACGATTTCCGTTGTCTCGCAGAGCGGTGGTGTGGGCGCTTGCCTCTTAGACTGGGCATACTTCTACGGAATAGGCGTGAGCAAATTCGCCTTCATGGGAGACAAAATCGACGTTGACGACGTCGACCTTCTGCGATACTTGGACAAAGACCCGAACACTAGGGTTATATGTTTATACTTGGAGGGCATCGAGAAAGGAAGAGAATTTGTAGGAGTCGCCCGCCAAGTTGTGAAGAAAAAACCCATCCTTGCCCTTAAAGGCGGAGTGACTAAGGAAGCAGCAAGGAGAGCATTATCGCACACAGCGTCTATTGCGGGTTCCGACGTGGTTTTTGATGCTGCTTTCAAAAAGGCAGGGGTCATTCGGGTTGAAAACGTGGAAGAATTACTCGATGCGGCAGTTGCGCTTGCCAAGCAACCGCCCCTGAAGGGAGACAACATCGCTATAGTGAGTAACGTAGGCGGACCAGCCATACTCGCCGCAGACGCCGTTGTCAAAAACGAGTTGAAACTCGCAACCCTTTCAGAGAAGACCCTTATGGAAATTGAAAAGCATTTTCCAGGCGTGGAAGCAGTGAACCCCATTGATTTGATAGCCGACGCACGAATGGAAAGATACTCGGTTGTTTTAGACGTGGTTTTGTCTGACTCAAATGTAGACGGGGTTATGGTAATAAACATGCTCAAATCATGCTTCTTCGAGCCAGAAGACGCCATGGCGATAGCTGACGCCTCAAAAAAGCATTCTGACAAGCCTATAGTTGACGTTCCAGCGGGCGGAGAAGACTTTGCACTCGTTCAAAAGGTTTTAAGAAACACCAACGTGCCAGTTTACAACCTGCCAGAAAAAGCCGCTAAGGCTCTGAGAGCTCTGAGGCTTTATAACAAGATTAAAGAAAAAAATATGGATGTTTAAGGTAGAAACCAGTTGCTACTTCTTTGCGATGCCAAGCGCGCCGCCGATAATGCCGAGGATTAAGCCGATGATGAAGCCACCGCCGATGATTATGCTCAGTATTGAAAATATCAGTACTAAAATGCCGCCTAGTATCTCTTTTCCAGGCATGTAGATTAAGATGGATCCAATCAACACTATTATGGCAAAGATTAACCCTATCGCTCCAAAGAGCGCAGTTGTTGCTGCCGCTGTCTCTGCCATTCCAGGTATTGGGACAAATTCGCCTATTGACGTGATCAGACTTGTCAGCGCAAACCACAAGAGCGCGTTGATTAGAATCAGGATGCCTGCGATCAATGAGATAACGAATCCAGCTGTGGCTTTCTTCACCTCTGAAGGTGAAGTTGTAGTTTGTGTTTGCAAGTTTTTTCCTCGGTTTCCCACATATCTTTTGAATTAAGATTAAAGCTTTTGCATGCAATTGCAATAAGCAAGCCCTACTTTGGATTGCTTTGCCCCGAGATTCATGCTTTTCTCAGTTAGCAAGAAATAAACAATAACCAAGCCAACATTAAGCTATTGCGTGGACAACTATGACGAGAGATTTGTAAGGCGTGACAGTTTAGCTATTTATGCTTATTCAAAGGTTTTAAGCCCGTCTGCTTTCATACTCACTAGAGACAGCATGGAGAAAACTGGATGCTAGATTTACCCCACGAAAGCTTGAAAAATTCAACGCTCGATCTCTGTTACACCACTGCAGGTCACCACAAGATAGTCGCGGCGTGTCTCTACGGACCTTCAGCCTGCGGATACGCGGACGAGAAGAACAGTGTGAACCTCTTTCTTATATTAAGTGACTACAAACCTCTTTTGAAAACTCACTGCAAACCTCTGAACCAGAAAGAAGTCTACATTTTAACCGTTGATCAAGGAACCTTTCAAAAAGACGTCGAAAAGGGATGGCTGGGCGAGTTTGCAGCCGAAAAACTCATTGTACCCTATGAGCCGCTTATAAACGATGAGTACCTTTGGCGTCAAGAGGTGGCTGTGAAAAAACGAATCGTCTGGGAGCTTCTTGAAAACCTAGTTTTGGAATTTCCGGAACTCTCGCACGAACTCGTTATTGACCACGAATACTTCATGTATGAGACGTTGATGCAGAGAGCCCGCTTGTTTCCACCTGTAATCTACTGTTTTCTTAACCTGTTGCGAAACGACTTGAAAGAAAAAAACGTTGAAATCATGATGAGAGGCTACAGAGAAGCGCTAAAAGAATTGAAAAGAGAAAACTGGATAACCCTCTCAGACGAACAGATCAAGATTACACCGAGGTTAATCAGAAAAGTCAAAAGCCGCAAGCTAAGGATTCCCATTCAACTCAAGGCTCTTCAGAGGGCAGCCTGGCTTAACATACTCAGCGTCTTTCCCAAGATGATGAACCCACTGACATACGACGAAGAACTCTACACAAAAACGCACGACCAAACGACAGGCAACGAAGACCTGGAATCCCAACTCGAAGACCCAAAAAATCATGTGCTCATGCCGACCCCCCTAGGTCTAGTCCCGCTTTCAGACAAGACCACTATTGAAGATTTTGTGAGAAAAACCGTTCCAGGCGCAAGTGTTTCCAAAGTGAAGACCAAAGAAATCGGAGGCGTATTAAACTCAGTCTACCTTCTAACCCTTCAGAAGGATCATGAGCAACAGAGAGTTGTTGTCAAAAAATTTAAGGATTGGGTGGGCTTCAAATGGTTTCCGCTGTCCATTTGGGCGCTGGGCACAAAATCCTTCGCTGTGCTCGGGCAGTCAAGACTTGAACGTGAATACGCTCTAAACCAGTACCTTCAGAGTCAAGGAGTGTCTGTGCCCAGAATCTTACATATCAGTCCCAATGAGAGTCTCGTGTTCAAAGAGTTCGTTGATGGGGAAAGCTTGGTCAATGTGATAAGGCGGATCACGGCAAAAGGAGAAAAAGCTGGTAAAGAACTTGAGTTAATGAAAGAAGTTGGCAAGAGTATGGCACATGCACATCGGGTTGGCGTGTCCCTAGGCGACTGCAAACCCGAAAACATCATAGTCACCAGCGACGGAAAACTCTACTTCGTTGACCTTGAACAAGCATCAAGGGATGGAAACCAAACATGGGATGTAGCCGAATTCTTGTATTACTCAGGACACTACGTTCCTCCGCTGGCTTCTGCCAATCCAGCCGAACTCATAACCAAAGCATTCATTGATGGATACCTCGAGGCTGGAGGCAAAAGAGAGACAATTAAAGGGGCGGCGTCACCTCGTTACACGAAGGTTTTCAGCATCTTCACTCAACCGCACGTTATACTAGCAGTTTCTAACATCTGCAGAAGAACCTAAAATAAGCGCTTCTGATAACTTAATTTTGTATGAGAGAAGGCTAGAAACAAGATGCAGAAAACCACTTTGACTTTTTTTGGTGGAACAAACGAGATAGGCGGAAACAAAATACTTTTAGAAGACAGGGGCAATCGAATTTTTCTAGACTTCGGCATGTCGTTTGCAGGTGAGTCTCAGTATTTTTCAGGTTACCTCACACCCCGAGGTGTCAACTGCGCTGGGGACTACCTTGAATTCGATCTCCTGCCAAAGTTAAGGGGTCTCTACGCCCGGGATATGATAAAAAACACAGGCATCAAATATGAGGAGCCGAGAGTCGATGCCGTGTTTTTGTCTCATCCCCACATGGATCACGTTGGCTACTTGCCCTTCATTGACGAAAACATTCGGGTTTACTGTGGCGAGTGCACCAAAATTATAATGGATGCCATGCAGGAATCGGGCAGAATCAACCTGGGCGAACACAAGTTTCATACGTTTAGAACTGGAAAGAAAGTTCGTCTAGACGATTTGGAGATAGAGCCGATTCATGTTGACCACTCGGTTCCAGGTGCCTATGGATTCATCGTTCACACGTCTAAGGGCTCTATTGTTTATAGCGGCGACTACAGACTGCACGGTCCAATGTCTCAGATGACCAACGAATTTGCTGACAAGGCGGCGGAATCTGAGCCCATTGTGCTGGTTTCTGAGGGGACTCGCGTCTGCCCAGAAGAAAGTCAGGTGATTCACTCTGAAGCAAGGGTTAAGGATGAGAGCAACGCCATTGTTTCAAACACTTCTAAGCTTGTTGTGATAGCCTTTTACAGCCGAGACATTGACAGATTCAAAACTTTTTACGAAATCGCAAAAAACAATGACAGAAAGTTTGTGATTCCCCTGAAGTTGGCTCATCTGTTGAGCAAGTTGAAGAGCGACCCCGTGTTAAAAATTCCAGACGTAATGAAAGATGAAAACATACTTTTTTACAAGAAGAGAAAAAAGACGGGTGAGTTTGCTGAATCCGATTACTACGTTTGGGAACGTCCCTTCCTTGAAAAGGCTGTAACCTATGAATATGTTCATGATAATGAGTCGAAGTTGATCTTCAATCTTGACCTTGTGAGTTTCACTGAACTGATTGATGTTAAACCTACGATGGGTGGGCATTTTATTCATTCGATGAGCGAGCCCTTCAGCGAAGAAGACATCGGCGCGGATGTGATGAATAACTGGCTGAAGCACTTCGGCTTGAGGTTTCATCAGATTCACGCGTCTGGACACTGTCCCTCAAAAGACTTGATTCAGGTTGTTAACAGGATTCAACCACAGAGGCTCGTACCCGTTCATACGGAGTATCCTGGATTGTTCAAAGACCTTTTCAAGCGTCTCAATATTGTAGTTGCTGAAAAAGGAAAACCATACGCAGTGTAACACGAATGACTTTGTGTCTTATTAATAATAGAGCGAGTATCAAGATTCGAAAACAATAACACCTTTATTAAGTCACCCAACACATTTCAACACTGGTGCAACCTGTTTGCCTCAACAATCGGCAAACCTGATTCTACCCTTTGCAGTTACCTCCAGAGATCGAAAGATATCCTTCACCAAAGAAATGGAGCTGGCAACCATTTTTTACATGGTTGAATCCGACAGAAAAAAAGGTGAAGGCATACTTCTAAAGAAACCCTTCGAAGAACTGCTCTTCATTTCGGAATGTAGTTATCCCATATGGCTTGTTCCGTGGAGAGGAAGAACCCTCTTGTTCGACGGTCTCGGAGTGTCACAGCACACGTTCACCTACGACGTGTTGCCCGATGTGAAAACTTTCGTCAACGACATCGAAGGAAGCGTCGAAAAACTTGAAGCCTATTCGGCGGCGCTCACTGATCACATCCATTATTTTCGGTCTGCCATGCGCGTTGAAGAGAGAACAACACTTGGACTCCTCACAAGCTCTGACTTTATAGAAGACTTTTCCTCGTATATTTCATTGTCTGAAGAAGCAGAACCGTCAGAGGTCAAGGCTGTTTGCTTATCTCCCGTTGTCGATGAATCATCCATAGCCACTTTTCTCAACGAACTCTCGGAGCTAAGGTCAATTTTAGAGAAGGACATTGAAAGCCTTCGCTACAGCATGCGGTTGCTCAGCGGCACAACTAAAAAGCACGCTGACGTCGTTCAAAAGGAAATTCGCGAGATTCAGAGAGACTTCAACGAAAGGATTGCAACCGCAAAGTCAGCAGCGATGGAAAAAGTCCGTGAGATTCAACAAAGATATGACGAGAGAATAACAAAGGCTTCTAAAAGGTTTGAGCAACAACTGCAGAGCCTTCATCAGGAAAGAGTCAAACTGGAGAAGTCTGAAGATCGCGCCATGGCGCAAATCGACCGTTCTGAAGCAGAAATAAGAGCTGCAAAGTTACGCAAGGATGAAGCGGTACAGCAGAGATGGAAACAAGAGATGGAGAATTGGAAGCGAGAAGCGAAAGCGCTTCACAAGAGCATTGAACAAATGGACAGGAGAATAGGGGAAACCGAGTCGGAGAAGAGGGTTGAAATCTCCAATCTGAGGTTGGAGTTCAACTCTCAAGCCGAGAATGCAATGAAACCCGTTAGAGAACTTGAGGCTTCGAGAGACGCCAAGGTTCAGGTAAATCAACAGAAAATAAAATCACTCGAAGATTCAACATCCACCATTGTGGCTCAGCTTGACAATCTGACTAAACAGAAGAGAGCGTCACTAAACGAACTGGACAGGATGGGAATGAGCGACAACAAAAGAAAGTCGGCGCTAGCCGCCGTGCCCTTCTATCTGGCTTGTTTTCAAACCGACGCAACACGCAGATACGTGGTTTATCCTCCGTCGATTGCGGGAACCATGGGAGTCTTAACCAAGTTCAAGGGCATCTTCGGCGCATCGAGGGTCAAATCGCTCTTTCAACAACGCTCAAGGGCGGTCGCCAACATCCTAAACCAGCTGGTCACGGTGATTGAGCGTGACCCTGTGTTTAAACGCGACCTGCACGATGCTGCAGTTAAAGCCAACATTCTGTCAAAAGAGGAAACACGCGACAGGATAAAGAGAGGCTTGGAAGAACTCAGAAGAGAAGAATGGATATCAGAAAACGAGTTCCAAACCTTCAACAAACTCGTTACAAAAGCGTAGTTCAGCTCAAAACATGCCCTCATGTGTGGTGCCACAACTAATACGAGATATCTTTGTTTAGCCTCTAAAGATTAAGAGAACAACAATTGGAGATATCCCAGCAAACTTCTCTCTTTTCCTGCGGAATCACTCAGCCACGTTCTTGTATACTAGAGTTTACCCTTGAGCTTTTTGCTTATTGATGTTATAGAGTTATGCAGTTAAACCCTATTTTTCTTTGGATTTTGTGTCACTTGAAGCAACCCTGCGAAGGTTTTATAGTGTAAGAGGGAGAATCTTTCTGCTTGTGGTTCTTTATGGCAATTATGGAATATCACGTTCCCAAGATGGTCGGTCGGGACAAGGAACTCGATCAGCTGAAGGAGTTCCTGCATGCAACCATCAAGGGGAAGGGTAGTACAGTCTTGGTGTCTGGGGAGGCTGGAATAGGAAAGACGAGGCTAGTTAGAGAGCTTGAGACTTATGCGGGGCAGTTAGGTGTTAAGGTTCTGGAAGGCCGTTGTTTGTATGAGTCTCCAACTCCTTTTTTGCCTTTCAGAGAAGCGTTAAGGAGCATTTTTCAGGTTTCGAAGAGTGACACTCTTCCATTGCAGGAAAGAAAAATCAGTAAGGTTGTCAAGGAGTCTGCTCCTGAATTTGTGCAGGCTATTCCCATTGTTGGCAACCTTATAGCTGGCGTAGCTGTGGCTTATCGCACCTATAAAGATGAGAAAGGTAGAGAAAAACCAACTGAGTTAGGAAGTCTCTTTGAGAGAGATGAAGGACTTGAAGCCATCTCTAGTCTATTAGTTGCCATTTCAAAAAAGCAGCCTCTATTGCTCTTTATTGACGATTTGCATTTAGCCGACACTCCTTCGCTTTCATTACTGTATTATCTGGCAAGGAACGTTCAAAACTCAAAGATTCTCCTTGTTGGGACGTATCGTCCAGAAGAGGTAGCTAGAATCCATGAGAGAACTGTGCATCCGCTCCTTGACATTATGCAGAGGATGAGTAGAGAGGACTTGTTTCACAAGGTCGAACTTAAGAGACTGAGCCAAGTCAACTATCATGATTTCATTCTGTCAATGTTAGGTGTGGATCTTGGCGATTTCGTGAAGCTAATCTACGAAGAAACCGAGGGAAATCCATTCTTCGCCATCGAAACGCTCAGGTTGTTAATGCAGCAGAATGTGTTGATTAAAGAAGACTCCCACTGGAAACTTTCTAAGGACATTAAAGAGGTTGAAATTCCACCCAGAGTATACGATGTTGTCGTTCACAGAATCAATGCCTTAAAGGATGAAGAGAGAGACATTCTGAATTGTGCTTCCGTAGTGGGTGAAGAGTTTTCCTCTGACGTGGTCGAAAACGTTTCAGGTTTAAGTCGAATTAGGCTGTTAAAAAACTTGAATAACATTGAAGGGCGGTATCATCTGATTCATTCTTTCAAGGACAGATGTCGATTTGATCACTCAAAAATCAGAGAAGTGTTGTACAACGAAATTGCGCCGGAGTTGAGAAAGGAATACCACTCAATGATTGCAAACTACATCGAAGAGGCAAAGAAGGGCCGTTTAGAAGAAGTTGTAACTGAACTTGCGTATCACTATTATCGATCTGGAAACGCTCAAAAAAGCGTACCTTACCTATTGAGGGCTGGCGAGGACGCGAGGAGAAAATGGGCAGTTTTTGAAGCGGTGAGGTTCTATTTGCAGGCGCTAGAGATGATGGGAAACGATGAAAGATGGAGCGAGGATAGGGCAAATACTCTCGAAGCATTAGGCGACGTTTATGCGTTTACTGCTCAGCATGAGAGGGCGAATGAATGCTATGAGAAAGGGATAATCGGTGCCAAAGACGATGCAGTTAAGGATAGGATGCGCCGGAAGATACGCAAGAAGATGGTTCTGGATAAGAATGGGGTGAAACTTGCCTATTATGTGTATGGTGAAGGGGAGCCGACCTTAATATTCTTGGTTGCGTGGATCTGGACGGCTGAGTTTTGGCTACCGCAAGTGAATTATTTTTCCCAGAACTTCAAGATGGTTACCATCGATATGAGAGGAACAGGCGAGTCAGACAAACCCTTAGACAATTACACCCTTGACCTGTACGCGGACGATCTTGATTCGATAATCGAAGAACTGCAAGAGAAAAATATAGTTCTCATAGGCGAGTCCATAGGTGCTTCGATTGCTATCAAATACATTACTAAATATCCAGGGAAGGTATCCAAATTGGTATTAGTCGGTGGAAGTCCCAAGTTTAAGGCTACGAATGATTTTCCGTATGGCATGCCGCAAAATTTCTTTGACACACAACTGGCACTAGCAATGGAATCTTACTCTAAGTGGATGAGAGTCTTCCTTGGGTTGATATTTCAAGAACCTGGAACTGAGTATTTAAAAGATTGGGGATTTAAGATGTCCCAGAAGACTCCTCAGGAGATAGCCATGAACTCCATCATGAATCTTTTTGAAGCTGACCTTCGCCCGCTTTTAAGGAAAATAGATATTCCAACTTTGATCCTTCATGGAGAAAACGACATCGTCTTCATGCGCGTATCCGAGGGCGCTAAGTACATGTGTGAAAACATTCCAGGTTCTAAAATGTACATCATTAAGGATGCAGGACATTTTCCATCCATTACCGCGGCAGACGAGTTCAACAAAATATTAAAAGAGTCTATAACGACTGGTAAGCCAGTGAAAGACTAGCCAGCGGTGGCTTCTATTTGCTCCTTTTGATAAGCTCTGAAGTAGCTGAAGCCTTACCATCGAACCAAAGACATACTCTACGTAATAGAATTCCTCGGCCACAAAAACATCAAAAACACTCTGATCTACACTCAACTGATCGAGTTCGAAACCGTTGACCAATACCATTTAAGAGTAGCCAAAACTATGGAAGAAGCCTGCGAATTCTTCAAGAGTGGCTTCGAATTCGTCACAGAGATGGATGGAGCCAAAGTCTTCAGAAAATGTAAGTAAAAAACTTAACCTATTATGCCAAAGCCTAATACGAAAAGGTTTTTGTTGAGACTCAAACAAGACGAGGAACCTAATAATGAAATTTCAAAAAAGGCTCAGCTCTTGTCGTCGGACATTAGATTTTCTGTTGTCGGACAACTAACTAGCGTTCGTTCATCACAAGATTCGCAGTGTTGAACACATAACTACTGCTCTCTCAACCAGTTCTATGCTCTTCTAGTTACAAGATCCACCGCCGTTCGTTGCGCTTTTCTCATGACCTCAGCTTCATCCAACGTCAGTACTTTTCTTTTCTCCATCAACACTTTTCCATCAACAATGACAGTTTCCACGTCGCTTCCGTGAGCTGAATAAACTAGATCAGCGTGCACACACTCATGCCTCGGCGTCAGATGCGGCTTTTCAAAATCCACAAGAATCAAGTCCGCCCTTTTTCCAACCTCAAGCGAACCCACCGACTTTTCAAGTCCCAAGGCTCGGGCTCCATCCAAAGTCGCCATCCTAAGAACTGTTGCCGCGGGCAACACTGTTGAATCCATACAAGAAAACTTCTGAAGCAAAGCCGCCATTCTCATGCTCTCAAACATGTCAAGCGTGTTGTTGCTCGCAGGCCCGTCTGTTCCAATGCCCACGGTCACTCCAAGATTTAAAAAATCATTAATCTTAGGCACACCCATCCCAAGCTTCATGTTGGCAACCGGGTTGTAAGCCACCTTGACTTTGTACCTAGCCAGAAGACGCATTTCCTCCTCGGTTAGATGAATACAATGGGCTGCAAGGACGTTCAAGTCTTTCAAAAAGCCTATACGCTCTAAAAGTTCCACTTCACCAAAACCATACTTAGACTTCAGCACTTTCGACGTGTCAGGGGATTCAGCCAAATGAACATGGACACCCAAGCCTAGACGCAACGCCGTTTCACGAACCCGCCTCAACAGATTCGGACTGCACGAATATAGCGCATGTGGCCCCAACTGAATTTTCACTCTCCCACCAGCGTAATCAGGGTATTTTCTCGCAACCTTAACAGCGTCCTTAAGCATTTTCGCGCCTCTGTGGGTGTCTCCAGCCTCGATTATGCCAGGTGCCAACACCGCTCTCAAACCGGCTCTTTCAACGGCCTCAGCCACTGCTTCTTCGTGAAAGTACATGTCAGCGAAACACGTTGTGCCGCTCTTGATCATCTCCAAACAGCCGAGAAGGGCACCGTCATAAATATCACGTGCTCTCAGTTTAGCCTCTAAAGGCCATATTGTGTTGTGAAGCCAAACATCAAGCGGTTTGTCCTCAGCTACACCGCGGAACAGTGTCATAGCTGTGTGAGTGTGGCAGTTCACCAAGCCTGGCAAAGCCACTTTTCCTTCGCCGTCAATTGTTTTTGCGGTTTTGATTGACAGTGACGCCTTGGATTTCTTGCTTACAGAGGTTATCTGCCCGTTTTTTATGGTTATGAAACCTTTCTTTATAATGGGTTGTCTCTTGTCCATTGTGACAATGCTGCAGTTCTCAATCACGATGTCGACTTCTTTCAAGAGTGGGACCCGTTCACAAAAGGGCTAATCTATCATTCTACTCACTTATAATAACCATCGCAAAAGCAGAAAAAAGTTGAAGGACGGGAGGTGAGAGGGGCAATCTTTGGAGTAATCGCCCCACCCATGCACGGACACGCACCCACATAGTGCGCGTCTAGCATCAGCGGTCAGTGGCGTCTGCAAGGTTGTCGTTCAAGTGTTTCTTGTTGTTAAGAAGGCTTTTCACGGATAGGTTGTTGCCGTTGAACGGAATCTTGCCCGTTCCGATCTCCAGCTTGCGGTAGATATGGCTTAACGAGTCTTCAGTGCAGCTGAGCAACTCTTCACCCTCATCGGTGATGCTGTAAACTTTGCGCGGCCTGTCGTTTTCCAAGTCCCAACGACTCTTGATGTATCCGTTCTCTTCCATGACTGATAGCATTGGGTAGATGGTGCTGGGTCCAAAGTAGACGCCGAACTGTTTGCGAAGGCTGGCGATTATTTGGTATCCGTGCATGGGGTGGGCTTTCAGAAACTGCATGACCACGAGGTCGAGGAGGCCCCTCATCAACTTCATCTGGACCTCCCTTGCTTTTGGTCCCATTTCATTTCGCCCCTTTTTTCTGTCGCTCCGTTGTACAGTTGTTCCGTCAAACACAGATACAATATGTCTATTTTTAGACATATTCAAAATCTATATTGCACAGACGATGATATAAAGGTTCGTGCATAAACCAGTCATATCCACGCATAAAGCCCATAAAAACCATAACCAAATAAATCAAAAACGCAAAATAGTACCGAAGCAGCCTGACCGGCTAGGTAAACACGAATGAAAACTGAAAAGTCGGTTGAGATTTTAACTGAGGAACTGAGACGTCGATTCGCCAAAAGCTTCCTCGACTTATTCATACTCCAGATGGTGGAAACCGAACCCACATGGGGCTACGACATCATCAAAAAAACCCAAACCAACTACAAGGTCACCTTGAGACATGGGGCACTATATCCAATGTTAAATATGCTAGAAGCAAAAGGCTTGATAAAGAGTAGAAAAGAGCTACAAAAAGGACGTGTTAGAAAGATTTACGAGATCACAAAAGATGGAAAAAAACTCTTGCGCTCTTACCATGAGTTCTTGAGAGAGCAGACACCCAAAGAAAACATCAACAGGAACCTGGAGACAAGAAAATGAAAGTCCAAGGTTGCGATCCAGAAGAGGCCATGAAGCAAGTCAAAAAAATCTTCAAGCAAAGAGGAACAAAAGCCTTGGAAATGGCGAGAAAGGAGATGCTTCAAGAGAAGATTGAGTGCAAGGAAGCCAAGGAAGCCCTAACATACTTCATGACTAAATATTGGCACGACCTGGCAAGACCTTCTTTGTTGTCAATAGTGTGCGAAGCAGTCGGCGGAGACCCAAGGCTGACGGTCCCGATAGCCGTTCCTATGACGCTTATAAGTGGAGCCCTAGACATTCACGACGACATTATTGACCAGTCAAGAACCAAATATGGTCGACCCACTGTTTACGGAAAGTACGGAAGAGACGTAGCCCTGCTCGTTGGAGACGCCTTCCTATTCAAAGGGCTAACGCTTCTGAACAAACCCGCAGAACATGATATTTCAAGTGAAACGCTGAAAATCATCATCAACATCGTAAAAAACATGTTCTTTGAACTCGGAGACGCAGAGGCTCTTGAGCTTACCTTCCGAGGTAATTTGGATGTTACACCTGAAGAGTATCTACACGTTGTGCGGAAGAAAGCAGCAGATGTTGAGGCTCATACACGTATCGGTGCCATTTTAGGTGGTGCATCGCCTAAAAAAATCGAAGCGCTGGGCGAATATGGTAGACTTTTAGGAATGTTGATTATTTTAAGCGACGATTGGGTGGACGTTTTTGATGTTGAAGAAAGCCGCAGAAGAATCAAGAAGGAGTCTCTTCCACTTCTCCTACTCTATGGTCTACACAACCCAGCGACTGAAAGCGAACTTAGAGCGATTCTTCTGAAAAAGACTGTCACAAGAAAAGACGCGGAACGCATTGCTGGAACAATTCACAGAACTGACGTGCCCCAGAAATTCAGAAGACTTGTGAATGAAATTGCCCAAACTGCTATACACAAACTTGAAATTCAAAGAATCAGAGACAATACTCTTAAAAAACTAGTAGAAGCTATCGTTTCCACATTGACTGAAACGAGACCCTAAGTAGGGTCTACCACCACCAAGAGAATCGAACCCGTAGTCTAGGTCGCTTCTTCATATTATCCCTGTATATTTGCTCAACACATGCACTTTTAAAACTTGTTGTACACGTCTACAAAAACCAATGCACTTATTCGATTTTGGAATAATGATTCCTAATTCGTAATCTTCATCTAGCAATTTCGTGTTAGAGAAATCTGCCGTGCTTAGAATGTTCAAGTGGCCTCGTTTCGAGGTTCTCGGTATATCTAGAAAAGACTTTGCATTAGTCTTCATTCTTTTATTTAATGCTTTTACATGGAGTTACATGATAGAGATGGTCGTAGAGCGCACATCACTAAATCCAACAGTCAAGTCTTCCCTCATCACTGTGTTGTCTATCGCGGCTTCTGGAGCCGCCTTAGCTGGCGCCCTCTTATCTGAAAAAATAAAAAGATTGCGTTTCATCTATTTTTGGATGATTCTAGGATTGTTAAGTTCGTTTCTTCTCATATTCATAAACAACTTTACTGTTGGACATCTCTCATTAGTTGTCATTCTCTTAGGCATATCCTTTGGGTTGGGTATGCCTTCGTCGTTGGCTCAGCTTGCTGACAATTCTAACATGGAAAATCGGGCGCGTCTCAGTTCATTGATACTTTTAGCGGCAAATCTAGGCACTTTGCCACTTGCGGTTTTGTTCAGCGCTTTAGACCCAGTGATGAGTTCTATAATCCTAGCAGGGTGGAGAGGACTAGGGCTCATCATTTTAATCATGTTAAAACCTAAAGATGAGAACTTAAAAGAAGAGAGGAAACAGGTTTCTTTCACCTCTATCTTTCGACTAAGGTCCTTCTCTCTTTATTTTCTTCCTTGGGTAATGTTTATTTTAATAGATGATTTGGAAAAGGCTCTGCTCAAAGATTACATTGGATTAGACTTTCTCCGCTTTTTACTTATGATAGAGCCAATGATTGGAGTTTTCTTCATTTTTATCAGCGGGTTATTAGCGGATCGGATTGGACGAAAGCGTTTGGTAATCTACGGTTTTGTTTCTCTTGGAATCGGCTATGCAGTGGTGGGTTTAGCTCCAATGGCAAGGTTGGCGTGGTATTTCTACATCCTTGTGGATGGTGCCGCGTGGGGAATTTTCTATACATTATTTCTCTTGATATTATGGGGCGACCTGTCTCAACCGGGCACAAGAGAAAAATATTATGCGATGGGCAATTTCCCATTTCTGATAAAGAGCACAATTTCAATGTTGTTCATTTCTTTCATCGCTTCGGTTCCAGCAAACGCAGCTTTTTCACTGGCCAGCTTCTTTCTTTTCTTGGCTGTACTGCCCCTGATGTACGCTCCAGAGACGTTACCCGAGAAAAAGATTGAGATTAGACGGTTGAAAGGATACATTGAACAAGCAAAGAAAGTTAAGGACAAATATCTGAAGAATTAGTGACGCTGAGGTTAGAGGTTTTCTATTGATGTAGCCACTCTGTCCAAGGTTTTGATGAACGGATGTTCAGGATTCTCCGTTGCGAATATTGTGGCTCCGCCTGTTTTGAGTATGTCGCAGAAGCAGGGAATCATTTCTATTAGTGGAAGGTTGTAACTGTTCATGAGTTGCTTGACCAAATCGGCGCGTTCATTTTTTGACGACAAGACTTCGGTGAGCACTTTGTTCATTATTAGCCCTGTCTTCTTTTCGAAGAGGTCGTAGAGTTCATCGATCATTCTTTGGGTTCCCTTTATGTCCGATATGTCTGTGCCTGAGACTACTAGTGCCACGTCAGAGCTTACAATGGCGTTTATGGACGAGTACTGAAGCCCAGGACTGGTATCAAAGATCACGTAGTCCAACTGCATGTCATTTAGAAGTGATGTCTTAAGCGATAGAAGCCTGCCTAGGGCTTTCATCTCCCACTTTCTGTCTTTAGCAGTCATCTCTCGAATGGCCTCTGTGCTTGGATTCGCTAAGCCAATCAAAAATCGTCCTCTCTTGACGTGCGTTTGGGAAAGGTCCTTCAAAACCTTCTTTATCTCACAGACACCATTGAGATAGTCGTTGACCCAGTATTCAACGTCGCGCACCTTAAAAATTGCCTGGAGGCTAGGAGCGCGGAAGTCCAAGTCTAGCAGGCAAACGTTCTTGCCCTTGTTGGCGTACAGCGCTGCCAAGTTAATTGAGAGCAAAGTCTTGCCGGTTCCACCCTTGTACGAATGGATGGCTATGATTTTTCCCAAACCTTGCTCGCCTCCTTTTCCTCGCTTTCTCTGTCAACGTAAAAGTATGCTTTACGTCCTCGCCTCTCCTTCTTCACGTAGCCCATGAGCACAAGCTGATTCAGGTAGCCACTCTCAACGGCTCGAGCCCGTTTGGTGTGTTCAGCCACCTCATCCGCCGTGGCCTGCTCAAGCTTGCACAGGGTCACAGCAGTCTTCCGCAGGTGATCTGGCAGCGACAACAGGGTCATGACGTCCAAAACATCGGGTAGCCCTTCTGGGTTTTGGGCGCGTTGCCCATGCTTGGAGAGCTCTATCATGACCTCCATCTTTTCATTCAGCTGGTCAAGACACTCCTTGATTTTTTGCAGAATTGAAGCTGAACTCTGCTCCAACCTGCGGGGAAGAGTCACGTCATCTAACTCCGAACTGTCTAACGCTTCTACACCAAAATAGAGTGTCGCGTCTATTAAGTATTACGATACTAATCTCTATATTCTCAGTAAAGCGTTCGTTTTGCGGTGTCGTTAAGCTTTCGTTCTTTTGTCTGCTCTGGTTGCGGCTACTGCGGCTATTAGAATGAAGGCGAATGTGATCCAGAATAGAGCTAAAACAGTCTGGGTAGCTTGGACGGTTAGTTCTTCAAACATGTGTTGTCTTTCTCCTTTCTCAATGATTGTTAGTGGATGATTTTTCTAGATAAGGAGTGCTTCAACTCCAAAACTGTTGTGGACTGCTTGAATGTTTCCACATCCGATATATTCCATGAGAACCAAATACCAACAGTCGTCTGACATGTTTTGTTTGTATGTGCACACAGGGCTAGACCCCCTCTAATAGGAGCCAAATATGATTGTTTGTGTTTGTATGTTGTGTCTTTTTATTTTGTAGCCTCCCCTACCTACCGGGGGTCTATGTTGAGAATGTTTGGGTTGCTGCTGAGTGGATTTCGCGTATAATGCTTGTCGTATCGAAGATTGTTTCATAAGTTATAAATATTATATCAATAAATATGTAGTTTTTTGCTTTGTTGAGTCTCTTCTCGTTTGAGACGATGAAACAGCAGTTATTGAGAGAGAGGAAATGGCGAAAATGGAAAGGAAAGCAGTATCGGGAATAATGATAACACTGATATTGACAAGCCTATTAACATTGGCATTAGATACTTTTTCGGCTAAAGCAAATTCTATGAAAATGCCCAAACAAAACAATAACCCAACTGCAAGCTTGGATGTTTTGAGAGCGCCGCAAGGCTACTTGCAAGGACGAAATTCTTTACATGAGATGGATCTAAAAGACGCTGCTTGGAATTTGAGAAGATACTGGTCAGTCGGAAACGAATTTGTGTCAAGAAATAGCTTGAGTGAACGAGAAATCGAAACTCCTCGGTCACGGTCTCTTCCTAATTGCAAGTGGGACTTTGGCAGGGCAGTGGAGTGGAGGGATTTCGCTTATACTGACGAAGACTCTGCTGAAGTGGTGATTGGGGTGGACGACATACAGCAAAGCAACTATCACGAACTAGCTGATTACCTTCTCGAAAATGGTGGCGAGCTTGTTGACTCGGTTTCGATAGGGGGGAAAATTCGAGCTGTGGTTGCTGATATACCATTTTCGACTCTGCATTCTTTCGCTTCAAGAATTGAGACTGCTGACTTTGTGAGTTACATTCAGCCTAACATGAGATATGAGGTTGATTCCGTTCCCAATGATCCCGAATGGCCTAAGCAATGGGGTCCGGCAAAAATTGAAGCGGATTATGCCTGGAACACCACGACTGGAGATTCCTCAGTGTTAGTAGCGATTATTGACACGGGCATCGACTGGAATCACCCCGATTTGGCTGCAAACTATGTTCCGCTTGGATATGATTGGGTAAACGACGACGCCGACCCCATGGATGACAATGGGCATGGAACGCATGTTGCTGGCATTATAGCGGCGGTCATTAATAATGGTATAGGTGTAGCGGGCTTAGCTCAGGTTAAAATCATGGCGGAGAAGGGGTTTGATTCAGGCGGCTCAGGAAACACAGACGATCTCGCCAAGGCAATTGCAGACGTCGTAGATAATGGAGCAAACATCATCAGCTGCAGCTGGGGCGGTTACACTGAAGATGCCCTTCTGCATCAGGCTTTAAAATATGCCTATGACCATGGAGTGCTAATAGTTGCGGCTGCAGGAAATGACGCTACAAGCATGAAGCATTATCCTTCTGCCTACGATGAAGTCGTTGCTGTCTCTGCAACCAACGAATATGACAAGCCAGCTTGGTTTAGCAATTATGGAGACTCGATTGATTTGGCAGCCCCAGGCGTTGAAATCCTCTCAACTGTTTGGGATGATTCCTATGAATATAAAAGTGGCACTTCAATGGCATGTCCGCACGTTTCGGGAGTTGCTGCCTTGATCTGGAGTCAGTTCCCGAGCATGACGCGAGACCAAGTGCAAGCCCAACTACAGTACACTGCAGAAGACTTAGGCAATCCGTCTTTTGACGTTTACTATGGATTTGGGAGAGTTAACGCAAGAAAAGCCGTAGAGCAAGCTCCGTCAGCCCATGACCTCCTCATCTTGAACTGGCAGACACCTCCATACGCAAGGCCTGGGGATAAGATAACCATCAAACTCACGATACTGAATATGGGAATGAACGATGAAAGTGACATAACAGTACAACTATTGGCCAACGGCAACCTTGTTGGTTCACAAGCTATCAGTTTTTTACCAAGTGGCGTATCGGTTTTCATGAGTTATTTATGGAATCCAGTGATTGAAGGGACCTACAATGTGACATCTTATGTGGTTCCGATGCCTGGTGAAACAGTAACGGAAAACAATGCTTTGTCCAGGCAAATATGGGTCAGAGGCCCAATAGTAATTAGAGTTCCCAATGATTATAGAACGATACAGGGTGCAATAGACGTAGCGATTGATGGGGACACTTTATGGGTGAAGGCAGGAACCTATTATGAGCAGCCAAGAGTGGATAAGTCGTTAACACTTATTGGAGAAGATAAAAGTGCCACTATCATTGACGGAAATGAGGCCGAGACGGTTGTTGAAATAGATGCATACAACATCAGTGTGAGCGGTTTCACGATACAAAACGGGGATTATGGCGTCATGATGATTGCATCTGGGGGCAGTAACATTAGCGACAACATAATACAATCTAATGGTGCAGTTGGAATCTATATAAGACTCAGTTCCTGCAACATCATAAATGGCAACAAAATCACAGACAACGAAATATATGGCATCGAGTTAAGCGAAGCTGGCAACAATACCCTTAGAGGTAATAATATGACTGGCAACCGTTATAATTTTGCAGTTAAGGGTGAGTACCTATCTGATTACATCCAAGACATAGACGTTTCAAACACAGTCAATGGTAAGCCTATTTATTACTGGGTGAACCAAGAGCAGAAGCAAGTTCCGGCGGATGCGGGATACGTTGCTGTCATAAATTCGAAGGACATTGTGGTTAAGGACCTTGAACTGACAAACAATGAGGAAGGCGTACTGTTCCTTAATACAACTAACTCTATTGTAAAGGATAATAACATTACCAATAACTTTGATGGCATTCTCTTGTTTGGTTCTTGCAACAACACTATTGAAAGCAACCAAGTGACAATCAACCCTAGGGTTGGCATAGGTATAATAGATTCAGGCAACAACACAATCTTCGGTAACAAGGTAGCCCAAAATTACGCTGGTGTTGACTTCGAATATTCTGGCGGCAACAACATCATCGGGAACACATTGACAAACAACACCAAAGGCATCCAAGATATCGTTTCTGACAAAAACATCTTTTTCGGGAACCTGATAAATCAAGGTTTGATTGGCATTGATCTATGGGGGTCGCATGGCAACATTGTCTACCACAATGACCTCATTGGCAACACATGGCAGGTGCAAAGTGAAGATTCAATATGTGCATGGGATGAGGGTTATCCTTCCGCCGGTAACTATTGGAGTGACTATAAAGGGGTGGATGAGAAAAAAGGTCCAAACCAGGATCAAACCGGAAGCGACGCAATTGGCGATACGCCATACATTATTGATACGTATAATCAAGACCGTTATCCACTTTGGCATCCTTGGACCCTACCACCAGCTGAAAACGAACTCGTCGTGTTTCTAGAAGCACCATATACTTTGTTGCCTAGCTACTCTTCACTCCTGAATGCAACTGTCGTAAACAAGGGATTGAATAATGCGACTAATGTGAAACTGTTGCTTTTAATCAACAGCAGCATCGTTGAGTCAACGATAATTCCTTTTCTACAAGTGGGTTCTTCCTATACTATTCGCTATCTTTGGACACCAACCATCAGTGGCGAATGCAACGTGACGGCATATGCACCTCCCTTATCAGGCGAAGAATCCATAGCGAACAACATCGCAGTGAAAACAGTTTCCGTATTCAGCGGCACAATCATTTATGTAAACCCTCTTGAAAACACCGTAGTGCTCAACGAAACTTTCACAATAAACATTAATGTGGCTGCAGTCACTGACTTAGACTCTTGGCAAGTTCGGCTATACTTTGACCACACAGTTCTGAACTTGACCGAGGTTCGTCTACCTACAGACCACGTCTTTAACGACAGAGCCTTTATTTTCGTCGGTCCAATTAAAGGAACTGACCTTAACGGCACCTATATACAGTTTGGTGCATTTAGTCTCGGTCGCGTGCCGGGATTTACAGGCTCCGGAATCCTAGGGCAAATAGAGTTTAAAGCTAATAGGTTAGGCAACAGCAACTTAACATTCTCTAGACCATACGGCGAACACACCTACTTATTAGACCCCGACGTAGATGTAATTCCCGATGTGACATTGATTGATGGCGCTGTAACAGTTGTTGAATATCTCCCAGTACATGATGTGGCTATAACCGACGTCACTCCGTCTACAACTGAAGTCTATGTCGGACAAATAGTCAACATCACCGTCGTCGTCAAGAATGAAGGAAACTTCACCGAAAACTTTGTAGTTACCTGCAATTACGAACGAGAAGGCATCAAACACACAATTGGGACCCAAATCGTCACCAATCTTGCTCCACTCGCAAACGCAACCATCACCTTCACATGGACAACAACAGACATCACAGTGCACACAATGAAAGCAGAAATCCTGCCACTCCCTGGCGAAACAGACACTGCCGACAATACCATGACAAGCCCAGCCACAGTAAAAGTCAAAATATTAGGAGACGTAAACAACGACAACAAAGTAGACATAAAAGACATTGCTCAAGCTGCTTTAGCCTTCGGCACAGATCCAAGTCATCCAAGATGGAACATACAAGCAGACATAGACCAAGACGGCAGAGTATACATAAAAGACCTAGCCATCATAGCCAAAAACTTCGGAAAAAAATACCCATAAACCCCTTTTTCTTTTTTTAAATGAAACGACATCCCTCCCTCTGCCAGTAGACAGGCTAAGAAATAAAATAATAACATGCAAGAACAAAAAACATCTAAACAAGAAAAATGGGTTGTTTAAGTCACTTGTTAGTATAGGCTAGGCGGCAACACTTTCCCTGCGTTTCTCGCTTCCTCAATGATGGGCAAAACAGCCTTCAACTCTCTGAAGTACTTGAGCACCGTTATGCCGCGTTCAGTTATGGCGTAGACAATGCGCTTCTTACCTACAGTTTTTTCCTCGACGAGATTCTGTGTAATCAAGAAGTCTAGGTATTCTTTCAAAACGCTGCAGTTCACGTTAGCCTTGTACATAATATGCGTGAGCTTTAGAGGTCCACTCCTAGCCAAAACCTTGAGAATATCAACATACATCTCAAGTTTGGATCTGCGCATACTTCCATTCACCTTTTCTCAATTTTTTCTTTTCTTCAACTATTTAGAGTTTATGGATTCAAACTACGTTTTGTGCGGGTGTACCGCCTCTTTTTAGCCTCGATTTTGATGAACAAGCCGATTCTGTTGAGGAAAGCCGTCACAATGTCGTCAGCCAAAACGCCCTGCAATTCCTCGCTCAGTCTCTTCATCTCGTCTCCGAACACTTCCCTCATCTTGTTCTCAAGTCCTTCACGCTCAGACTCTGACACTGCGGAAGTTGTCTCCAAGTTACTAGACGCACTCCTTACGTCTTTACGCCATGATTGGAACGTTTGTATTTAACTAATTTATGAATTCACAATACATGTTCACGCGACTGCAACAACAACCGCAACGCTAATTAACAAGTCGTCCATGAATAAAATGTCGCTTAACTTCGCACCCGAGAAGTTTTTGCAAAACGTCCAATTTTCGGGAGAAAAGAAAAACATGCCTGAAATACCAAATGAACTAATCCTAAAAGGCACCACAACAGTGGGCATAACCTGCAAAGACGGCGTAATCCTAGGATCCGACACACGAGTAACCATGGGCTTCTTCGTAGCCCACCACAAAGGAAAAAAAGTCTACAAAATCGACGACCACATGGCAATGACCATATCGGGAAACGTAGCCGACGCCCAGCGAACAGTTGACATTCTAAAGGTCAACGCGCAACTCTACAGACTCAACATGACGCGACCCATGCCCGTCAGCTCAGCAGCCCGCCTCATCGCCAACCTATTGTTTTCTTCAAGATACGCGCCATTAATCGCACAGGTTCTCGTGGGAGGCATGGACGACACTGGCCCTCACATCTTCTCAATAGACCCGTTCGGCAGCATCACAGAAGAAAAATGCGTAGCAACAGGTTCAGGCTCACCCGTAGCCTACGGCGTACTGGAAGACAAATACAAACAAGACGCCTCAATAAAAGAAATGCTGCCCGTGGTTGTGCGCGCTATCGATTCAGCCATGAGGAGAGACTCAGCCAGCGGAGACAGCTTCGACGTGTCAATAATAGAGAAGAAGGGTTACCGAGAGCTGAATGACAAAGAAAAACGCAACATCATGGCAAGCTCGTGACGGAGCTACAGACAAGCGTGAACGCTTTCGAAAAGACCAAGGTTGAAATCAGTCAAACAATACTTGAACACGTTCCAAAAGAGGCGGAAGTCACCCGAATCGAATTCGAAGGACCCACACTGGCGGTCTACACAAAAAAGCCCGAGATCCTCATAGAACAGGGTCACATCGTAGCTGAAATAGTCAGCCTCATTCGGAAAAGAATTGTTGTTCGCTCTGACCATTCGGTGAGGTTGCCAGAGAAAGAAGCTGAAAGGCTCATCGAAGAAATAGTGTCGAAAGAGGCGGAAATCACAGGCGTGAACTTTGACCCCAGCCTCGGCGAAGTCGTGGTTGAAGCCAAAAAACCCGGCTTGGTCATTGGAAAAAACGGAGTGGTGCTGCACGAGATTATAAAGCAGACGAAATGGAGACCACGCGTGTTGAGGAGTCCACCAATTCCGTCTAAGATCATGGCTCACATGCGCCATTACCTGCACTCTCATAGCAAAGAACGCGACCGAGTCTTGCGCACGGTGGGTGAACGAATCTTTCGACCGATGATTCATGGGATTGGAGACATTCGCCTCACTACACTAGGGGGGTTTCAAGAGGTTGGGCGATCTGCCATTCTCTTGCAGACGCGTGAGAGCAGTGTGCTGCTTGACTGTGGCATCAACCCGGGCACGACGAATCCGTTGGACGCATTTCCCCGCTTGGATGCACCTCAGTTTAGCCTTGACGCGTTGGACGCCGTTGTGATAAGTCACTCGCATCTGGACCATTGTGCTATTCTTCCTTTTCTTTTTAAGTACGGTTATGATGGACCGGTTTACTGTTCTGCTCCTACGTCTAGTCTAATGACCTTGCTTCAGCTCGACTATTTGGATGTGCTGAGCAAGCAGGGTTTGATGGCTCCTTATGACCAGAAGGACGTGCGAGAAACGGTGTTGCATACTATTCCGCTTCGGTTCGGTGTTGTGACCGACATTGCTCCCGACATCCGTTTGACTCTGCACAACGCTGGGCACATTTTGGGTTCGTCTATTGTTCACTTGCACATTGGCGAGGGGCTGCATAATGTTGTCTACACGAGTGACTATAAGTTTGCTAAGACCATGTTGCTTGAACCAGCGGCTACGCAGTTTCCAAGGGTTGAGACTATAATAACCGAGAGCACGTATGGTGCTCCGCAGGATGTCATGCCTTCTAGAATTGAGGCTGAGGAAAGGTTGGCGGCAATTGTGAATCAGACGTTTGAAAAGGGTGGTAAGGTGCTTATTCCTGTTCCAGCCGTTGGCAGGGCGCAGGAGATTATGTTGATTCTTGACGGGTATATGCGGCGTGGAGTGATTAAGGAGGCTCCTGTGTTCATTGAGGGCATGATTTCTGAGGCGACGGCTATTACCACGGCTTATCCGGAGTATTTGGAGAGGGAAGTGCGAAACAGCATTTTGCACGAGGGTGTGAATCCGTTTCAGTCTGATTATTTCACTATTGTGGAGCATCCGAGCGCTAGGCAGGAGATTATTGAGGGCGAATCTTGTATCATCATTGCCACATCTGGTATGTTGGAGGGCGGTCCAGTGATTGAATATTTTAAGCATTTGGCACATGATGAACGCAACACCGTGATCTTTGTTAGTTATCAGATTGAGGGGACCTTGGGGCGCAGGGTGCAAAAGGGTCTGACTGAGACGCCTCTGATGAACAGTGAGGGTAAGATGGAGTTGATTAAGGTTAATCTGAGAGTGGAGTCTATTGAAGGGTTTTCTGGGCATTCTGATAGGAGGCAAATTGTTAATTTTATTCGCAGGGTTTCGCCTAAGTTGGAAAGGATTATTGTCTGTCACGGTGAGAAGGCTAAATGCCTGAGTATGGCTGGTTTCTTTCAAAGAGCCTACAATGCTGAGGTGCTGGTGCCCAGTCTGTTAGAGACGATAAGGCTAAGGTAATGCTTGTTAGGTCTTTTATGATTGTTGAATTTCGTTGGCTAAAGAGGATGTTTTCCAACATTTTTTTCCTTTCTTCAATCAATCTAGAGTCTAGAACCTAATATGATAAATGTTAAATGATAATTGTGAAAGTTGATATTCGAGGTGTTGATTTTGAACGAAGAAACGGCAAGAGAACGTCAATCCCGAGTGGCTAAAGCAGGAGGAAAATGGGAAGATTACGTGAAACTCTTTCTTAACGAAAAGTTGCAAGGCACAGATCTGGAAGTCATATACGGGAAAGGAGAGGAGGAGGTCAAAAAGAGAAGTTTAAGGCTATGGAAAATGCTTTCAATGCCAATTAAGGCTTCAACAATACAAGAGGCTGTATGGGGAGACATTGATCTAGTAGCAGTAAAAGGTGATATCCCAATTGCAGTGATAAGCTGTAAAGTGAGCTTGCACGGTCGCTTTACCGAAACACTCTTTTGGAGTCTGCTCTTTAGGACCCTAACAAGAGTAAAAGTTGTGCTTGCAACACCAGACGGTGGACGCGCAGGGAAAGAGGAGAAATGGGTGTCAGAATGGGGCACCCCAGAAAATCCGACAAAGGATAGACTCCTTGCAGAATCCTACTTAGATGGCGTTTACGTAGAGAATGTTGAAGCTTTCTGCAAGCACATAAAACCCACAGAGAGAACAGCTTTAGGTGGAATAGCAAGGCCCCTGAATGAGTTGCCTCAAGTCCTCATTAGGTGGAGTGAGGAGACCTCAAGGCTTATCTATGTAAAGAAGGGTTTAAAGAACTTCCACTAGTTTTTTCTGAAATATTCCGCGTTCCTTTAGCCTTTTAATTGCTAATTCACAATAATTTCTGTTAATTTCAAATCCGATGCCCACTCTATTATTCTCTAAACAGGCGATTAGAGTTGTTCCACTGCCCAGAAAAGGGTCAAGCACAGTATCTCCAACAAAGCTGAATAGCTTTATGCATCGCTTAGGAAGTTCTACAGGAAATGGAGAAGGGTGCCCAATCTTGTTTTTGCTTTCACCACTGAAATTCCACACACCATTCGTCCATTCAATAAACTCATTTCTAGTGATGTCGGATGTTCCCTTCCGTGTTTTTTCCCATGCTTTCTTGTACAGTACCACAATGACTTCCACAGGAGCTATAACAAAAGGTGCTGACGCGCTTAACCAAGAGCCCCAAGCCGTGCGTCTAGAAATATTTTGCTCATTCCAAATGATTGTAGCATGGTATTTCCATCCAACTTCTTTTGCGATGGTGGTGATGTCTGCGCAGACACTTTGTTGACCGCCTTTATTTTTATCTAATGGGATATTCAGGCACATTCTCCCGTCATCTTTAATAAGACTGTAGCATTTAGCCAACCATTTTCTCGTGAAAACCAGATATTCATCGTAAGGAATGTCATCCCTATAATTTTCATATTGAACGTCGACGTTATACGGCGGCGAAGTTACCACCAAGTCTACGCTGTTTTCTTCAATCGAACCAGTTCTTAAAAAGTCATCATTGTATATGCGTATTGAATCAGTTTCAAAAAACAGTTTATCATCAATGCTTGCTTCCTTTTCGCTTTGAGTCGTTGCCGAGTGCTTTTCTTCAATTCGTTCAGTGACAAAAACAGCGCCTTCGCTTGAAACTAATTCAACCAAAAAACCATTTTCCATTTTACTGATTTTAACGCGTGCACCAACCTGGAATTTATTCTTGAGAGAGGACGACCATAGCCTGCCATACGTATCCAGTTTTGCAGGACTTCCGTTCACTGAAGTTGTCAAAGGCAAAGGCGCATTGCCAATAAATTCCTGTCTACTTTTTGTTGGAATTTGAATGAAACCTCTCTGTGATTCCATTTTCTCTATAACCTTTTCAATCATTTTTGGTTCTCTCTGCATCTCTGCAATCCTTGTGTTACCAAAGTGATGTTTCAAGGGTTTTGGGTTATTAAACCTAACGTGTTCACGTCATGCCATGTTCTCCTACACCCATTCCTACACAAAAAACCCCAAATCCGTCTCAACCCCTTTCAACAAACATATTTGAAGCCTATTTGGCTCATATTAGAGGGGGGTCTAGCCTTGTGCGCACACACAAACACAACGCTCATTCCCATTCTATTGTTGCCGGTGGCTTGTGCGTAATATCGTAAACAACCCTCACAACCGACGGTATCTCATTAGTTATCCTCGTTGAAATCCTCTCCAACACATCAAACGGAACCCTAGCAAACCTCGCGGTCATAGCCTCGCGGCTCTCCACCGCCCTAACCGCAACCGTGTAACCATACGCACGAGCGTCACCCTTCACACCAGTCGACTTTGTGTCAGTTAAAACTGCAAAGTACTGCCACAAACCATCCTTCAAACCTATCCTCTCAATCTCCTGGGTCACGATGCTGTCAGCCTTCCGTAAAACCATAACCTTCTCTTTGGTAACTTCACCCGTCACCCTCACCGCCAAACCAGGACCAGGAAAAGGCTGCCGCCAAACAATGTTCTTAGGTAACCCGAGTTTTTCAGCCACCCTTCTAACCTCATCCTTGTAGAGGTCACGCAAAGGCTCAACAACCAGTTTAAAATCCATCTTGGTCGGCAACCCAGCCACGTTGTGATGAGTCTTAATCTTGTCCGAAAACTTCCTGAACCCCGATTCAATGCGGTCAGGATAAATCGTCCCTTGAATCAAGTAAACAGCGCCAACCTGTTTGGCGATAGTTTCAAAAACCCTGACAAACTCAGTTCCAATAATCCGCCTCTTCTCCTCAGGGTCAGTCACGCCCTTAAGTTTCTTCAGAAACTGCTCCTCAGCGTCAACCGAAACAAAATTGATTCCCAGGTTTCCAAACGTTTTCTCCACAAATTCAGGCTCGCCTTCCCGCATGAAACCATGGTTCACAAAAACCGCGGTCAAGTTCTTGCCTAAGACCTTGGCTGCCAGGGCTGTGACTGTGCTTGAGTCTATGCCTCCACTCAAAGCCACAACAGCCTTCTCGTTGCCTACAGTTTCACTTATCTCTTTCAAAGCTCGTTCAATGAAGTCCTCCATCCTCCAGTTCGGTTCGCAACCGCAAACCTCGAAGAGAAAGTTCCTCAACATCGTTGTTCCGTTTTGGGTGTGCACCACCTCGGGATGCCACTGTAAACCATAAATTGGCTTTCTCCTGTGCCTGAACGCGGCGACCGGACTGTTTTGGGTGTGAGCTAGAACCTCGTAGTCGTGGGGGAGAGTGTACACGGTGTCGCCGTGGCTCATCCAGACCTTTTCTTTTTTACCTAGTCCTTTCAGAACGCCCACGGCTCTGTCAACAACAGCGTAGGTTATGCCATATTCTCGTTGTTCACCGGGTTTGACTTTGCCGCCAGCCATCTGGGCTAAGAGTTGATGCCCATAACAGAGACCCAACACAGGCAGGTTCCACTTGAGAATCTCTGGACTGCATTTGGGCGCGTTCTCTTCGTAGACGCTGGCTGGTCCACCCGAAAGAATCAAGCCTTTGACGTTAAATCGTTCCTTAAACGACTGTATTTCTTTGATTGTGATGTCGTGCGGAACCACCTCGGAATAGACGCTTTGCTCTCGAACCCTTCTTCCAATCAGGTGGCAGTACTGCCCGCCGAAATCCAGAACAAGGATGATGTCAGGCTTCATTTAGACGCCTTTTTTTGCAGACCTAGTTCTAAACGACTATCCGAAACGGCATCTTAACCTTTTCGTTGAACAAGCACACGCTAGGTATAAGAGACAAGCAAGATTTAATTTAACCAGTCAAGTAGAAATATCCAAGCCAGAAGCGAGCGGGGGTTGCCAAGCATGGCCAAAGGCGCAGCCCTGAGGCGGCTGTCCTGTAGAGGTTCGTGGGTTCAAATCCCACCCCCCGCACTGTCGGTGAACATCAGAGCTTTTGAATGAGGAGTTAAGCATGAAATTACATAATTTGCAGTAGTTATCGTGTGTTGCGGTCTTATGGGAAAATACAGAGAACCAGCTAAACTGAAGGGTTGGGACTTCTCCAAAGTCAAAGTCATTGAAGAAGGTCCTAGAATAGACTACCCGAAAATTGTGGAATCTTATCTCAGAAGAAACGCAACAATTCTAGACATAGGCACTGGAGGTGCAGAGAAACTTTTGGGGTTTGCACCTAAAGTGAGAGAAGCTATAGCAATAGATGTTGATCGAAAAATGATCAAGATAGCTGCAGAGAACTTGGGCAAAAGTGGCTTACACAATGTGGATCTGATTTTATGTGACTCTGAGAATATGCCAATAGTCGAAGCCTGCATCGACCTAGTTTTAGACAGACACTCTCCTTTCAACGCCAAAGAAGTGTCCAGAATACTCAAACCAAACGGGACTTTTGTCACCCAGCAGGTTTCAGAAGGAGACAAACGCAATTTCAAGCAAATCTTCCAGAGAGGGCAGTTATATGGAGAGAAGCATGGCACATTGAAAAGAAGATATCTGAAAGAGCTACAGGAAGCAGGCTTACGAATTATTAAAGAACAAACAGTAGACACCATTGAATACTATCAATCAATGGACGATGTCGTCTTTCTCCTTGTGAACACGCCCATAATTCCCAACTTCGACTTTGAAAAAGAACAAGATAAACTAGAGGAGATAGAAGAAAAATCCACAACCAATAAGTGTATAAGAACAAATTCAGAGAGATTTTTCATAGTAGGGAGAAAAACTCAGCGGAGGTTAAGATTTGAGCACCCGTTTGCCGATAGTGCGTTGCCTCTCTAGCCCTAGGTTATCTTAAGGCTCTCGTCCAAACTTTTCCAAAATGCGTGCAAAAACCTAAAATGCCTAAACAAATGGTCAAAACTCTTAAATTTTCTAACCTTAACTTCGTGTCTGGAAGACATAAAATGTTTCAATATTTTGAGGCTGCAAGAGTTGGGAGTTGGCTTGGATGGATTTTCAATTTTGGTTTTGGGAGTGTTCTCTTTGGTGTGCTCCCTTTTGAGCGTACTGTTATAGTCCTCATTGCCTTCTCACTTGCTACGGCCAGCATCTTCGTCTTGAATCAATACTTTGACCGTGAGGCGGATCGAGAGAACGAGGTTAAGTCAAATCTGCCTGTTGCCTCTGGCCGACTAACACCGAGGAAGACATTAATCTTCTCTTTCTCACTGGTCATTTCATGTTTGATTTTGGTGTTCATTGCCAACGTTCATGTTCTCCCACTGTTTATTGCTTACTTAGGACTCTGGACTGCTTATTCAACTCCCCCTTTCAGACTGAAAAGCGTGCCAGTTGCAGACTTCGTGATCTCCGGCGTAGGCGCTGGTTTCCTGCCATTCTTAATGGGGTTGGAGTTAAGTGACAAGGTACTCTCCAACATTCCATTAATAATGTTGGGTGCCATGCCGCTAATACTAATTCAATGTGGTGGCCATATCATCCAAGCCGTTGGAGACTACGAAGCAGACCGTAAAACTGGGGTTCACACTTTTGTTGTCAAGTATGGAAGGAAGAAAGGTGTTATTGTCGCTGGATTTATGTTTTTGATAGCTGGGGTCTCGCCGTTCCTTTATTCAGCTTTTGGTCTACTCTCATACAAACATTTATTCTTGTTTTTTGTACTCTTCCCCCTTTCCACACCAATTATCATGCGTTATTTAGATGTGCTTAAGAACCCCTCAACGAAAAATGTCATAAACATACAGAAGACTACGAGAAAGTATGGAATTATTGGAGTAACTGTGATCTTGGTTTACACGCTACTTGTAAAATTAGCTGGTTTCTGAAAAAGTTTGGGGCACGATTCATACGTCGAAAGGTCGCGTGGCCTTTGCGCGCGAATGATTTTTAACTTCGTACAGGTTATTTTTGTTTTGCCGGATGAGGAGAAGGCATTAGTTTGACATCGTTGGATGAGATATCAGAGTTACTCCGACGGCGAAAGCAAATGTGAACGTGACCATTTCAAGTTTTGGACAGAACTCTGAAAATTCAGAGTCATACACGCCGTTAGGGTGTGATGAACCGAATAGGGCTCTTCTTATCCTTTGAAAAGAGTTAGAAGGAAAACAAAGTCTTCAGTAGCCTGTATAGCGTGTGGCAGGTTCGCTGGCATGTAGAACCAAGCGTTTGCTGTTGCCCCATACTTCTTCTTAGCCAAGGTTACTTCACCCTTACCCCGTAAAACGTGTATTATCGCTGGGTAGCTTGACGTGTAGCTTGAAAGCAACTGCCCAGTAGACATGCAGAATAGGCTCACTTCCTTGTCCGAAGCCTTTAAAACGGTCTTGCTGACGATCCCATCTCGCGCAAACTCAATCATGTTTTCAAGATTGGCATGAACACCCTGCTTAGTTGAACTTGGCAAATCAAACGGCACGCCCCGAATTATTCTCTCACAAATGTACCTTTTATGTTTCTGCTTTTGTTTTTTTTAACAAACATTTCAGTATATTTAATATTTTCATGGAACAAAAATAATGTTATGGAATATCTAGCGATTTTGATATTCATATTTCTCCTGTTTTCTGGTTTGAAGCACAAGTATAAGATTCGTCTCTTCACATCTGTAAGAGAACTGCTGAGCTTCTTTGCGGTGGTCTTAGTCATCGGCGTGGTCTGGGATAGCTTTGGAATCTGGAGAGGTCATTGGGAGTTGAAAGACCCATTTCTTGTCGGCATCAAAATCGACTTGCTGCCGATTGAAGAGTACCTTTTTCATATTGATTGTTCCCTTCTCGGTACTTGTGCTTTACAAAATCGTGACGAAAAAAACCTGCCCGTGATTCCAATTTGCTTCAAACAGAAAGTCCTAAAAGAAGAGGAATTAGAAACATTTTTGCGGTGAACGTGCTGAAACGTCTTTTTGATGGTCACAAACAAGTTTGGTGTGATTAAGATGCTTAGAGATTTCAATCTGCTCGTAACCACATCGCGAGGAAACGAGGAGGACGCCTGTTCGGAAATCTGGTATCTGCTGGGAGAAACTGGCGATTCAGCAGTGAAAGTGGAAAAAACTGGTATCACTGGCATCATCACCGCTAAAACCGCGTTTAACCCCTTCGAGGTCATCGAAAAGTTTCGAACAATCTTGAAGGAGAGACCGTACGAGTTTCGTTACACGCTCAGAGTTATGCCCATTGAAAAGGTGGTTAGAACTGACCTTGGTGAAATCCAACGAGTGGCTACAGAACTGAGTTCAAAAATAAAGGAGGATGAGACTTTCAGGGTCACGGTGGAAAAGCGCTTCACAACCACATCGACCAGCGACATGATCGCAGCGGCTGCTACAAACATCGAACGCCGAGTTGAATTGAAACACCCCGACAAAATAGTACTGGTGGAGGTTTTAGGTGGATTAACTGGCATCTCTGTTGTGAAACCTGAAGATGTTCTTTCAATAAGCAAAGAAAGAATGTAGCCTCAACGCTCTGTAGCCAGCAAAGCCATGTGTTCAATGACCAGATCGAGCAGGGCTTCTTTCTCGGCGCCTTCTCTCTCGGTTTTTGCCTCTAATTCAACATCAGAAATTCGAAAAACTTTCTTCAATTTATCAACTTTTTCATTGGACAATTCAACGACGGAGTCATCTCGCTCGCCTTGCAATAGTTTGGAAACAACTTCCAGAGTCTGCGATGTTTTTTCTCGCGTCTCTGCCATAACGAGAACGGCAACTTGATGAGTGTTGGTTTTGATTCCGATGAGTTTTATGGCGTCTTTGATCTGGTGCTGAGCCGAGGCGTACAGGAGGGTCTCTATGGCTAAACTGTTAGATATGCTGAGTTTGTTTTTAAAGGCGTTCAATGAATTCAACGCGGCAAAACGCAGGTGTTCGCGTCCAGCTATCAAAGAGGCATCGAAAAGTTGGATGCAGGCGTTGCGGGTTTTTTCTCTGATTTTTTTTAAGAGTTCGTCGGTGTTGTTTGGTTTGACGTTTTTGAAGCCAGCCACGATTAGGTGTTGATTGAAGTCTTCCAGTTTTTCGATCAAAATTTCTATTTTCCCTCAGTGATTTCTTTCAGGAATTTTTCCACGAGTTTGCGGTCTAAGCCGTGGCTTATGAGAATTTCTTTTGCTTCTTCAGTGGTTTTTCCGTGTTTTTTGCTTTTCTCTAATATGCGTCTGATGGTTTCTTTTCGTTCCCATGGGAAGATTATCCAGTGGCTGGTTTTCTTTTCGAACCAGTCTGGGGTGACTGTGCTCCATGGTTTGTAGTAGATGGTGGCTATTTTAACGTCTTTGGCGCCCTTTTCTTTGAGGTGCTCTCGAACAAGTGCTAGACTCTTGCCTGTGTCAGCCACGTCGTCTACAACTAAAACTTTCTTGCCTTCAACGGATACGGACACTGGTTGAGTTATGATGGGTTCGCCTTTGGTTTCAGCTACAGAGAGATAGAACTCGGCTTTCACGTTGGCAAGTTCTGGGTTTTCGAGCAGGTCTGACATGATGCGGGCTGGGGGCCATCCGCCGCGGGAGACGCCTACTATTACGTCTGGTTTGAAGCGGGTTTTTCTTATTTTTTGTGCTAGGTTTAGTAGTGATTGGTAGATTTTTTCCCATGTTGGTATTTCGAACTTCCAGTCGAAGCGTGATTGGGGCACTGACAGCGGTTCTCCTTTTCTTAGGCTATTGTGATGAGTGAAAGTTAATAGTTTTTAGTTTTCTGTGTGCCGATTTTAACATTTTTCTGATGTTCTGGGTTGAATTGGGTCTCGTAAATGTTATATGCTGTATGCAACTAATGAGGGAAAGGTAAAAAGGAGAAAAAAAGGAGAAAATTACTTTGAGAAAAGTTAGTGAGAAGACGTTAAGCGTTCTTTTGACTCTCATGATTACATTGCCACTTATGATAATTGCGCTACCTATAGGCTTAAATCCGCCTTTGGTTAAGGCAGCGTCTGCGACTATTACTTTAACCCCAACACAGGGTTATGTAGGAGACTACGTAACTGTAGCAGGCAGCGGTTTCAAACCAGCTAAAGACATAATCTTCACGTGGGGAAACCAGTTATTTGCATCTTTGGGTTTCATAGGCGGCATGCCTTATCGTCAGAGACCATCAATATACACTTCTGGTGGAGAGGTGCGCACAGACGCCCTAGGCAACTTTATTGTTCAACTTCAAGTGCCAAAGCTTACCAGAGGAACCTATACAATTGAGGCTTCAGACACGGAGAATTCGGCAACTGCCAGCTTTGCTATAAATCCTTTGATAAAGCTTCGAAACGAATACGCCTACGAAACGCATGGTTCAGTCGCGACTCCTGTTGATTACACTTCAGGCACTTACTACATTGACCTCTTCTTGGATGAAGGATTCGTCTATGACCGACTTGGGCTTCAGTTATCAGGGTTTGGACGCGGTGAAACCGTTGAAATTAACATGGGTACGAAAGAGATCGGCGAGTTTATTGTTGGCACAGCAAGTACAACAGAAGGATATCTATTCGACGATGCAGCCGCAAGAGTTCCAAACATACCTGGCGGAGAATACAATGTGACCGCAACTGGGTTGATATCTGGCATTGTTGCATGGACCATTTTCACCATAAAACCCGAACTGTTTCTGGCTGCACCACCACCTTCGCTTCCGCCTCCACCTGGACTTCCCTTGGCGTTTCCATGGCTTCACGCCTATAGTACTATGGGCTTAGGTTGGTACACTTCAATAGGTACAAGTGTTGATTCGGCATTCGTTTTTGAAGCCACAGGCTTGACTGGAACCAGTATTTCATCTATTTCTATAGTGTACAGCGGCGGCACAGCGATTACTTGCACTCTTTCGGGGACATTGACGCTCCAAACTGGTACTGGAGCAACTCAAGGCATTAATGTTGAGACTTCACCGTATACAGCACCACGGTCGTCTAATTCGCCGTTTGGCGCTAACTCTCCTGTGGCTAAGATTCCTTCGACTTTGACTGATGGAAAGATGCTTAATGTAACTATAACAACTGTTGGAGCTGGTGCTGCATCCTTCACCTTCACTAACCAGCTCTTCTCTTCCACTGCGGGCACAAGTGACACTGGTGGAACACTTCGTTGGGTTGAGGGTGACAGCACGATTTCCTCTGATGGCACAAGCCTCTCAGGCTTTGGTTACGATGTTGACAAGATTGCAATAACTGGCTTGAGGGCTTCGGCAGGCTCTCTTGTTATCTCAGTAGTGTATTCAACAGGTTCAACAGTTCAAGAGAAGGATGTCGACGCTCTTTATCTAGGTGGACCGCCTCTTACGCTGTATGATCAAAGCACAACACCTGTCAGTTTCTATGATGCTGTTGCAAACTCTCAATGGGACGCTGACGAAACAGTATACGTCGACAACGACAATTCAGGTACAGTAACTGCTAACGACGTTAGGGTCACCATTTTGATACTTGGCGGAACAACTTTCATGCCATGGTCTACTGTGGTTGGTGGAAACCCAGATTTAGGTAGAGCTTTGATTGCCTTTCCAGAATCAACTCGACCTGGACTTTACTCGTCTGGATGGTATCAATGGGTTGTCTTAGACAAAACAGCTGACTCGAAGATTTCAAAAGGCGACACAAGAATCACCACAATCTTAGCTGATTGGATCTCTGTATCTTCAGACCTCAACGGTTTCACGGCAGCCACTGCAACTATTCTACCTAATATTCCTGGAGACGGCGGCTTACAATACAAGGTAGGTCTATGGAACCGTGGAGTGGGTTCGAACGGAGTTCAAGCGGGAAACACAATTACTATGGAGCTCATGCCTTCTCTGACTGTGACAACTCCAACAAGGTATCAGTCAACAAACTACGTGACTGAAGGAAGCTCAGTTACTATCTCAGGAAACAATTTCTATGGAAACGAGCCACTAATGGTGTCAGTGGGAGGAAAGTATGTAACCACATTGACACCAACCTCCTACGGTGTTCTCAGCCCCACAGCAATAACAATGCCCGCGTCGGCAGGCGGCGAACAACAAATAACACTTCAAGGTATATTCACTGTTGACAATACAGCCTCCATCGAAGTAACATACACACCAGCACTGAATGTTAACCCCACCTCAGGGTTCAATCTAAACCCTGTTGACTCAATTGCTGTCACGGGCAAGGGATTCGAAGCAGGCACATACAATATCATCTTCGACGGCGCAGGGATAGGCCAAGCAGTGGTAACATCGATTACAGTTACCGATACGGGTGACTTTGCTGGACAGATCAACACGGCCTTCAATCTGCCAGAGGGCGTCGAAGGCTACCACATAGTTGACGTAGTGAAAACCTCAGACCCAACAAAATCCATATTCTACGGTGCAAGCTACTTCACAATCTCCGCTGGCTTAAGAACAGGAGTATCCGCAACTTATCCATATCCAACCGACTCAGAGTTCAAAACAGTTTTAATCAAGCCAAGCCTACAACGCACACCTACGGAAGCTATAGTTGGAACATCCACAACTGTGACAGGAATGGGACTCAAACCCAGCACAACGTACTACATATGGTATGACCCGAAAGGAACATCCACCTCACGAGCGGTCCTTATGACCACAACTCCCACAACAGTGACCACAAATGAAAAGGGAACATTGACAGCGTCTTTCACAGTACCAATCAGCAGCGGACCCAGTTGGGATCAAAGGAGCATATGGGTCTCAACATCCCCAACATTCATCGACACAGATCCGATTCTGCCTGGAGCAGTGTCTACTTATATATACATTCAACCTGCAATGACACTGGCGCAATATTCTGGAACAGTCGGCTCAACCGTCGCAGTTTCATTCACTGGACTTCAACCTGGCGCTCAGTATCAGCTTTGGTGGTACAAACCAGAAGAAGTCGTAGGATCGTGGGGACAAGTTGCACCCTCAGCCATACCATTAACAACCCTTACAGGAGCAATGTACGGCAACGCAACAGGACCAGTTTCTTTCACCGTACCGCTAACAGCTGAACTCGGCACCGTCTATGTAGTGCAATTGACTTATTACGGTTCAAGATCTTCAGAGGAACCACCTCCAAGCTTCTTCACGGTTGGCAAGGTTGCAACAAGGATAACGCTCAGCTGCACACCAGAAACAATCACAGCCGGCGAGAACGCCACAATCAACGGCATCATCGAACCCGCCATGTCAGTAAACATAACCCTGTTCATCACACGCCCCGACGGAACAACCGAAAACAGAACAGTGATGTCAACATCCAGCGGAACCTTCACCGAGTCATTCACAGCCACAATGCCTGGAACATGGCAAGTCAAAGCCCAATGGGACGGAAACGCAGTCTACTCAGAATACGCAAGCACAGCGGCCGACGTGACAGCAAAACCAGTCGACATGTCATGGGCATACGCGTTAACGGGACTCGCAATAGGCATCGTCGCCCTAGTGTTCGGCATAATCATAATACTGTACTACATGCGCAAAAAACGAACAGCATCGATGTAACAAAAACAACTCTCCTTACCCCTTTCTTTTTTCATTTCTCAACCCTCAACAGAACAGTTCTTAAATCCCAAGTTCACGCACTCTTTAACGAGAGTCAACATTGAACCGTGGAGCGATTAAAAAATTGAACCAAATCATCGAGTGCGTTCCAAACTTCAGCACATCCCAACCCAAAGTTGTTGAAGCCATCCTGAACGAAATAAAACGGGTCAGGAGCGCCTACATTCTGGACTACACCTTTGACGATTATTACAACCGACTAGTAGTCTCATTCATCGGCGACAAAGATTCAGTTCTCAAAGCAACCCTCGAGTCTGCTGCAAAAGCCGTGCAACTCATCAACATGAACAAACACAAGGGGCAACACCCACGCATAGGCGCCGTAGACGTGGTGCCCTTCATTCCAATAAAAAACACCACCCCAAAAGACTGCATCACCATAGCCAAAAAATTCGGCAAAGCATTCGCCGAGAAAACTAAAGTTCCGGTCTACCTCTACGGCGAGGCTGCAACCAAGCCAGAAAGGAGCGACATAGACTGGATACGACAGGGCGAATACGAAAAACTCAAAGAAATGATGAAGAAACCTGAAAGAAAACCCGACTACGGACCCAATCAACCTCATCCCACAGCAGGAGCAACCATAACAGGCGCCCGCAAAATAATGGCAGGATTCAACGTCAACCTAGGCACACCCGACCTGTCAATTGCCAAAAAAATCGCCAAGGCTCTGCATGCCAAGAAGGGCGGGTTTGCCTACGTCAAAGCCATGGCAGCGAGCATCTCTGAAAAAAACACAACGCAGATAGGGATGAGCATAACCGACTTCGAAAAAACACCATTGTACCGAGTCTTTGAACTGATAAAAATCGAGGCTCAACGCTACAACGTTCCAATCGTTGGCTCAGAATTCTGTGGACTGGCACCACTACACGCAGTGCTAGACGCAACTGCATACTACATGAAAATCGACAACTTAAACATGGACCACGTGCTCGAAATAGCTGTTCAGAACGCTATTGAAAAAGGGCGAAAAAAAGCGTGACCAAAAGACATGCTGACCTGCTGATTGAAAACGCCAACGAAATCATCACTCTACAAGACGGAAGCCAAAAGCCGCGCATGGGCAAGGAAATGGAAAAACTAGGCATCCTAAAAAACGCCTGCCTAGCCATCAAAAACGGAAAGATAGCGGCTGTAAACAAGACGCGAGAAATCAAGCAAGGTTTTGAGGCTGAAGAAACAATAGACGCCAAGGGAAAAGTTGTCATTCCAGGCTTCGTCGACCCACACACCCACCTAATCTTTGCTGGTTCCCGAGAGGACGAGTTCGAAATGCGCCTGAAGGGCGTCACCTACATGAAGATTCTCCAGAAGGGCGGAGGAATCCTACAAACAGTGAACGAGACAAGGCGCGCCAGTGAACAAGAACTCATGAAGAACTGCGAGAAAACATTGAACATTATGTTGGAACACGGAACCACCACAATAGAGGCAAAGAGCGGTTACGGGCTCAACCTAAAAGATGAAATCAAATGTTTGCGTGTCGTGAAACGTCTGAGTGAGACACATCCCATGGACATCGTGCCCACTTTTCTTGGAGCTCACGCCATTCCATCTGAGTCCGAAGGGAATGTTGAGGAATATGTCAGCCTCATCACAGACAGAATAATTCCAAAAGTTGCGAGCCATAAACTGGCCAAATTCTGCGACGTCTTCTGCGAGAAGGGTGTTTTCGACACAAATCAGTCACGAAAGATTCTTCTCTGTGGAAAGAAACACGGTTTGACCCCGAAGGTTCACGCAGACGAAATGACCTCCTTTGGCGGTGCTGAGCTTGCCGCCGAGGTTGAAGCGGTCTCAGCTGAGCATTTGCTTTTCACCTCTGAGAAAGGATTGAAAATGATGGTGAAAAGTGGCGTTGTGGCTGTTCTTCTTCCTGCTGCAGCCTTCGCTCTTATGATTGGAAGATACGCAGATGCGAGAAAAATGATTTCTCTGGGCGTGCCAGTTGCTTTAGGAACAGACCTTAACCCGAGTTGTTGGGTGGAAAGTCAGCAGTTAGTGATTGCCTTGGCCTGTCGCCAAATGAGAATGACGCCAGCTGAAGCCTTAACGGCAGCGACTATAAACGCTGCTCACGCCATCAAAAGAGCAGACGAGGTTGGAAGTCTCGAGCCTAGGAAAAAGGCGGATATTTTAATCCTCAATGTGCCTAATTACCGGTTTTTGGGCTACAGGTTTGGCGTCAACCTCGTGGACAAGGTGATTAAGGAAGGAAAGCTTGTGGTCGATAGAGAAGCCTCTGGGGTCTCTTTGAGGAATCGAAATTGAATGAAGAGCGAGTCTGGCCATACGTTCTTCCTTTTCCGATAGACGCCAAACAGCGCCGAAGGATTTGGAACATACTTCAGTCAAGGGTTGGAATGAGCATTCTAACCAGACTGCGACTAGACGGGCGCACTTACCAACGAGAACTGATTAAGCAAACAACTTACTCGAACAAGTCTATAATTGAATACTTGAAAAAGATGGTTTCGGCTGGCATTCTAGACCATGGTGTGGAATCCGTTCAAGCTGATAAGAAACGGGTGTGGGTCAAGTGGTATGCGCCCACCAAACTAGGCAGGTGGTTCATTCTGTTCCTCAAAAATCCTGATGACATTCCGTCGGACCTAGCGCGGGAAACGATTGAAGAACTGTTTCAACTCTACTCATCGAGCATTGTGGAAGTGTGTGAAAAATATGGACTGAGCCTCGACTTTTTTCACCATATACTAGATGAGCAATACTTTAAGAACCAGAAAGAAGCGAAGAACGAGAAACCACACTAAAATGCAGAGAACGAAGGGTGTCTGAGAGCTTTTTAGTTTTCTAAGATTTCTTTCGCATTGAGGGAAGCGCCGAAGCCACGGCTAAAATACCGATAATCACTAGTAACAACACCACCGAGTAGAGTATGTTGCCTTCAGTGAGTATGTTGAGATACCAGGCGCCTCCTACGGCGAGCAGCAAGATTCCCCAAACGAGTATGCTGAAAGCCCCACGTCCATATTTTTCTGGGGTTCTAACTCTTATTCCCGCTAAGACTATGACCCAGAGCCCATAGAGCACCAGAGTCAACGAAAAAAATGAGCCCCAATCTTGACTAGGAGCGAAAGCCACCAACAGAACGGCCACTATGACAACGAACACGCCGAACGAGAGCAGACCCAATTGCTGCCTCGGCATAGCTTCTCCTCTTTGCTACTCCTTGAGTTTGTTACCGCACTCTGGACAGAACTTGGCCGTTGTCATCACAGAATGCCCACACTTTGGACATTTGATTGTTCCAGTTGCTGGAGCTGTGAAGGCGGTTCCGCATTCGGGGCAGAACTTCGATGTGGCAGGCACTTTGGCGCTACAGTTTGGACATATCAAGAGGGCTGCGGCTGGTGCGGGTGCAGGTCCAGTGGGCGTCATAATCTGGGGTATCAAAACCATCCCAGTGCCCAAAGCGGCTCCGGACGATTTGCCCAGTTCTTTGGCTGCTTCTTTCACTGTTTCCATTCGCAGAACTTCTTCAGCCGCCCGTGTTTGTTTGAGCCAGAATAGCCTGTCTCGGTACTCAGGTGTGGTGTCGATTCCCTCAAAGCGTAGGTCGGTGAGGTCCATCCCTATCCTTTTGAAAGCATCTAGTATGGCGTTTTTGGCTGAGATGCTGGTCTCGTCCAGTTTTGTAAACACAGTTAACAGGTCGTAATGGGAGAGTTCGTCGATTATCCTCTCGTTTATGTAACCTCGCAGGTAATTGTCCACATCGCCTGTCACGTACGCGTTCTGTCCGCCCACAACCTCCATGACAAACAGTTGCGGGTTTTCAACCTTGAACCAGAAGGTGCCGTGAACCTGAAGAGGCGCCAGCTCGGTTGTCTGAGCTCTCGCTCCAAACTTGCCTGGGAACACCTTGGTTGATATGAACACAACGGTTGCCTTGAACGGTTTTTCTCTGTAACCCGCGATTCTCGTCAAGATGCCTGTTAGCAACGGTAAGTTCAGTGTCGTAAGTGTATGTCTGCCAGGACCGAATACGTCGTAGGCTTTGCCGTCTCTGAAGAAAACCGCCGCTTCATATTCGTGTACGATTAGTTGAGCACCCCACGTTATTTCTTCGTCGGGGTACTTCCAAACTATGTCATCGGGTCCGGGGTTCTTCCACTCGATAACCTGAGCCATTTTTACATCACTCCTTCGATAACTTCATGCCGTTGCTCAAACGTTTCCTCCAACGCCTCCAACATGTCGTTGAGGTTGGTGATGTGGTCTCGCACCTTTTCAAATTTTTGTTTCATAACTTCTTTCTTGAAGGTTCCCGTCTCCGATACAATGTTTTCTACTTCGTCGAGTAGGTTTGTGTCGAACTCAATCATTTTGTCGAGTTTTTCTTCATCAATCTTCACTATGTTGAAGAAGCCTGAGTAACCGTAAGGCGCGTGGTTTATCTTCTCAGAGACTCTGTCGAATCTCATGATGAAGTGGTCCATGTCGGTTAAAACCTCAAGAAGACGACTGTCCGAGAGTTTTTGGAAGACCTCTTTCAGGTCTTTTCTTGCCTCCATCAAACGTTGATACAAGTGATTACGAATTAGTTTGTCGCTTTCGCGTCGCAGTTCTTTCTCCTTGTATCCTCTGAAACCAGGCAGCTCCGCGAGTATGCGCTCAGAGAGTCGCATTTCTTCCTTGGCTTTTTCGTAAATTCCTTTTTTCTCGCTCAATTTCTTTTCATCCTTTCTTTCAAGCATTCTATGAGTTTTATTAAGAGGCTTTTAAGGGTTTCATTTAAATCAGTCCAAACTTGGTCGATGGGACGTCTCCCTTGATGACCGAGCCTGTTGCGCCGTCCAGGAAGATGCTGAAGCGTTCGCGCTTGTACGCATAAATTATGAACCAAACGGGTGCATGCAAATAAACCGAGTCGCCCACTTCGAAGTCTGTTTTTAATTCGATGATTTTGTCTACGTCTTGTTTCACCAGAAACTGATGAAGATTCTCAATTTGCTGTTTCGCCACTTCCACGGCTTCGTCTCCTTCCATTTCACTGTTCAACACTTTAGCAAAGCCTTCTATTTTTCTAAAGTCAAATGGAATCTTGCCTTCCAACGGTACTTCATAGTCTCGTGTGGGAAAGTCTGTGGCTTTCCTCGCCAAGACCAGCCAATTGTACTTTTTCTCGATCTTGCTTTCTTTCGTAACTGGAGGAGTTAATCGTTCAAAAACGCCTTTGTAAGTGCTTGAAGCTGAGACTGAAACAACCCAAAAAGGCAGATACGTCAAGTTTTTCTCTAGCATCTTAGACGACCTCGCGAGGTCGCCTGGTTTTAGGAAGCCACCGCGCATCCAATTGCGCACGAGTTCGTCGATTTGCTCGAGTTTGTACTCGTTGAGAATCATTGAGTGCTCCAATTCAAACGCCTTTCCAGTTTCGATGACTTGGGTGAAGCCGCAGTAACGGCAAGTGGCGACTATTTCGCCTGGGTTGAACTGGATGGGTGCGCCGCAGTTTGAGCAACGAATTTCTTCAATTATTGCCATGATAGGATGACTCCACCTTTGCCTGTTATTGTTTATTGAGGTTTAACTTCAATTTTTCCTAAAACAGCTGACGACCGCATAGTAAGATTAAATATCCGTGGCATGCACACAGTTTAAGAATATTCAGTGCTAAAGCACCGATTGTTTCGGTGAGGTTGTTTGATTCCGCTACGAGACGAAAATCGTTCTCAGACGCCGCCTCACGTAACTAGGATACTCATAATAGTCAATGTTATTGTTTTCTTTATCACGATCCTCCCAGATTTGTCAAACGGTAATTGGTTTTATGCCCTTTTGGGTAATTCTTCTTCATTGAACAGAGCGATTTCAATGTACGGTTTGGTTCCTTATGATGTGCTGCATGGTCAGAGGCTGTATACGCTTTTTACTTCAATGTTTCTGCACGCTGACATCTTGCATATTGGTGGAAACATGTTGTTTTTGTACATTTTCGGCGACAATGTGGAGGACGCTTTTGGACATGGTCGATACCTGCTTTTCTACTTCATTTCGGGAATTGCCGCAAGTGCGGCGTTCATTTGGACTCAAGTGTTTTCTGGTGATGTTTGGACAAGCGCTATTGGAGCTTCTGGCGCCATCGCTGGGGTTCTCGGCGCCTATATTGTATTGTATCCTAGGGCGAGGATTCTGACTCTGGTGTTCATAGGTTGGATTTGGATTATACCCGTACCCGCCGTGTTCTTTCTGGGCTTATGGTTTATTTATCAACTGCTCTACGGCATGTTAGCCCTCGGAGTTGAGGCGGTAGCAGGAATCGCTTATTGGGCGCACATCGGCGGCTTCGTAGCTGGAATCTTTTTCGGTTTGGTTTGGCGAGGGAGAAGACGCATTCGCACTCTTTAACTGTTGAGTCTACTCTCTAGCGCAAAGCTTAACTCTGCGTTGCAGTTTCTCAATGAAAAAGAGACGGCGGCGACAACACCCTTGGCTTCTTTGGCTCAGCTTAAGGTCGCTATGACTGTTCCCATCTTGCTAGTGGGCATAATATTCGCGGCTTTCCTAGCCATAATAATGTATTTTCTTCAGCTTTCGTTAATCTGGGCTTTTGTTCTAGCTGGGATTTTCATACTGATTCAGTACTTGATTGGTCCCGTCATTGTCAGAGCGTCAACGAGGCTGCGTTACTTGAAGGCTGGTGAGAATCCTTGGCTAGAATCGACGGTGAAAGACTTGGCGCAGAAGAGCGGAATTCCAACGCCTAAATTGGCTATTGTTCCCAACCCGACGCCTAACGCCTTTGTCTTTGGCAGAACCAGCGGCGACGCCACTTTGGCGGTTCATGAAGGCTTGCTTCAAACCTTGAACGAAGATGAGGTTAGAGGAGTCATCGGACATGAGCTGGGACACATCAGGCACAAGGATTTTTTGGTGATGACCGCGTTGTCGGCTGTGCCGCTCTTAGCCTATCTCATTGCTAGGTTTGGCTTTGAAGCCGCTTGGGTCAGCGGGAGAACTTCGCGTAAAAAGGAGGGTGGCGGACTTGCCGCTGCCCTTGTGGCGGTTGCCGTTGTCTCCTATGTTGTTTACATTGTTTCTCTTCTGCTCGTCATGAGGTTGAGTAGACTGCGGGAGCATTATGCAGACGCTTATTCGGCTTACGTCACTGATTCGCCAAGGCAACTTGAGAGTGCCTTGACCAAGATAACCTATGGACTGTCGCTTGCACCAGCCCCACCCACAGGCGCCAGAACCCTCTACATAGGAGACCCAGCATTGGCAAAGTTAGAATGCCAAAACATCATCAGCCACAAAGAACAATACGACCTTGACAAAGACGGGGTCTTAGACGAAAAGGAGTTAGAACTAGCAATGGAGAAGGAGGCTAAATCCAGATGGTTGACCGTAAACCGATGGTTTCAGACGCATCCTGCAACCTTCCAGCGCATTCTCTTATTGCGAGAGATTGAAAACGAGATGGCTACGGGCAAATACACTGAAAAGCGGGTTTACGCTCGCATTTAGGCTGATAAAATTGAAGGCGCGGACAAAATGAAACACGTTAAGATAACTGCTTTCGACCTTCCCGACGCTTGGTATCAGGTTTTGAAAAGAATCTGGGAAGAGGGCGAAAACTTCTCTGTTAAGTATGGATCTGAAACAACCGGCACCAAGAAGTTGGACGTGACGCTTGAGGTTCTGCATCCTGAGAACAAGCCATTAGTGCACGAGAAGGCGCCATGCGACATGCGTTATGTTATGAATTATTTTATGGAGTACCTGTGGTTCGGCGAGAAAAAACCCGATGAAACCTACACTTACTCGAGCAGACTTCGGAGTCCCGTAGACCAGATACATGAAGCAATCAAACGGTACGTGGAGGAGCTGTTTGACAGGCAGGTTACATTGGTTGTTAGGATTCCGCAGGACATTTTCAAGGAGATTGCCGACAGGCGACACGAGCCGCCCTGTCTGACAATTCTTGACACAGAGGTCAACCGAGACGAAGAAGGCAACAGGTTGAGGTTTGTCTTAACAGGTTACTGGCGGTCTTGGGACGCCTACGCAGCATTGCCAGCCAACCTAGCGGGTCTGCAACTCTTCAGCGAAGCCTTCGTCAAAGAACTAAACACGAGGGGCAGAGAGAAACACAAAAGTGCTTGGGAGGAAGTTTTCACGGGAAAAATGATCATGCACTCAAAAAACTGCCACATCTACCAAAGACAACTCCAACTTGTTGAAGAGTTGTTGAAAGCCAAGAAATCAACGTTCGGAGAGAAAATTCAACTTTCCAAAAAAACTTGACAATGAGACTTGCTCTGGGTTCATTTTTCTCGCTTCTTGGGCTCAGAAATAAGAAATAATGTTATCAAAAACTGTGGAACAAGTAATACAAGCATCAAAAGAAATGGAAGCTGCGGCAGAATATTTGCGTATAGATAGTTGCCCAGAAGCATCCCAAAGCCCATGAAGATGTAGTTAACGAAGTTTGTAAATCCGATGACTTTTCCACGATTCTCTTGTGGCACAAGGTCTGTTTGCAAGGCAGAGGCAGCCGCTGCCAATAACAACTGCCCCAGACCAATCAATGGCATAGCAATCGCAACCCTAACAAAGTCTCCATTAAGAAAAAGGAAAATGGCAGGCGCAAACGCAAAATTTGAAAGAAGCAAAGGAATTTTTCTCCCAACCTTATCCACCATTTTGCCAATTGGCACCGACATAACAATCATTGAGACAAAGAGCGGGATAAACACTAGCCACCACTGCGACTCAGGGATATGAAGAATATCTCTAGCATACAACGCGTTTATCACTTGAATGAGTGCAAAACTGAAAAAGGCCATTACTTGGGTGATAAAGAGCCAGAACATTGATTTGGGCACGGTTTTCCAAACACCAAAACTTTCTTTGATAGCTCTGGGATATGATGAGACGAACTCTTTGAATTGAATCGGATCTCCACTCGTCATAGTTTCTTTTAGCCTCAGTCTCATTAGGGCTGCGGAGAAATACAGCCCAGTCATTACGAGAAAGACTATTCTCATGCTGTTTTCCAGTCCAAACTGCGCGTACAAGAGCCCTGCAATCGCTGGACCTGGAGTTGTGACAACGCTGTTGATAAGCATTATAATGGAGAAGCCCATGCCTCTGCGTTCTGGAGAAAGCGAATCCGAAACCATGGCGAAAAGCGCTGGCTGATAAATCAAGCAGAGATTTTGTATGATGGCACCGAGAAGGATGAAATGCCAAGAGGGCGCTAAGGCATAGAAGAGGAAGCAGATAGCCAAGCCAAAGGTCATTGTTGAGACCAGCCACTTTCTCCCATACTTATCAGCGAGAAAACCGCCAGGAAATTGCACAGCGGCAAGCGCCATGAACCCGGCGAATCCAATGATTCCCAAGGCCATTCCTGTGCCTCCCAACCATTGAACATAATACTGATAGTTTGGTGTGGGCATCTCGGCTGCGAGGTCCATTAAAACCCAGCTTAGCACCAGAATTAGGTAGTTGCCTCGGATGAACGAGAATTCTTTCCTAAGCGTCCCGACTATCCCCACTGTTTTTTCCTTCTTTTAGGAGACTTTCCCATGTTCTAGACTAGTAATTTAAGATTATGGAACAGGACGGAGCTTTGGCAGAGAACCAAGCATCTGTGCTCGGTGGTTCTCACGGCGTTTGTAGTTTATACAGCCTAGGCTCGATGAGACCAAAACACGCAGCGCACTCTCAGACGCGCCACTAGATGGTTCCGGCTTCCCATGTAGATATGTATTTCCTCTGTTCCTTGGTCAACTCGTCGATTTCTACGCCCATGGCTTTTAGCTTGAGCTTTGCAACTAGCTCGTCGATTTCTTTTGGCACGCTGTACACTTTTGACTCGAGCTTTTTCTGTTTCACAATGTATTCGACGCTCAAGGCTTGATTTGCGAACGACATGTCCATAACTTCAGACGGGTGTCCTTCAGCGGAAGCTAGGTTAACTAGCCGTCCCTCGGCTAACAAGTAGAGTTTCTTCCCGTCTTGAAGACTGTACTCCTCAAGGTTAGGTCTTATGGCTCGCTTTGAAACAGCCATGTTCTCCAAGTCCTGTATGTCAATCTCCACATTGAAGTGCCCGCTGTTAGCCAGTATAGCGCCGTTTTTCATCTCGACCATGTGCTCCTTCCTAACGACACTTGTATTTCCCGTCATAGTGACGAAGATGTCGCCTACGCCTACTGCCTGATTCATGGACATAACCTGAAAGCCGTCCATGATGGCTTCAAGCGCCCTAACGGGGTCAACTTCCGTGACTATCACGTGAGCGCCCATGCCTCTGGCTCGGTTGGCTAAGCCACGTCCGCACCATCCGTAGCCGCATATAACAAAGTTTTTTCCAGCCAGCAAAAGGCTTGTTGCTCGTAGGATTCCGTCGATTGTGCTCTGTCCGGTTCCGTAGCGGTTGTCGAAGAGATACTTGGTGTTAGCGTCGTTTACAGCGATGATTGCATATTTGAGTGCCTTAGCCTTTTCCATGGCTCGAAGGCGTACAACACCCGTTGTTGTCTCTTCGGTTCCGCCTTTAATGTCCTCCAGAACTTCGGTGCGCTTCATGTGAATTGTACTGATCAAATCTGCACCATCATCAAGTGTGACAACAGGCTTGTGATCAAGCGTTTTGTTTACGCACCAGTAATATTCATCAGTGTTCTCGCCCCGCCAAGCGTAGACGTTGACTCCTGTTTTAGCCAGTGCCGCGGCTACCTCGTCTTGTGTTGATAAGGGGTTGGAACCGCAAAGGGCAACTCTCGCTCCTCCTGCCATCAGGGTTCTTATCAAAACTGCGGTTTCTTTGGTCACGTGGAGACAAGCGCCTAAACTGACGTCTCTAAGGGGCTTTTCCCTCTCAAACCTTTGCCATATTAAATTGAGAACAGGCATGTGCACAGAAGCCCAGTCAATAAGCAACTCGCCCTGTTCAGCCAACGAAACGTCCTTCACCTTGAATTGCATTTTTAGCTCACCTTTTCTTCGTTTGAAGCACGAAATATTTATATCTTTTGTCAATTTCTTATAAAACGAGCAAAAAATGAACACATCTGCTCATTCTATTCAGGAAGGCTGAAATCGTGCCGTTAGACCCCTACGATTTGCAGATTCTGCAGCTGCTCAGAGGGGAGGACAGCCGCACCTCACTCACCCAAATAAGCAAGAAAGTTGGGTTAACTCGTTTCGTTGTGAAGGGACGAGTGGAAAAAATGTTCCAAGAGGGTGTTATCTTAGGACCCACTGCTGTCGTGAATGCGTCTCTTATTGGGTTCAAGAGGACGGTGTTTTTTGAATTTAAGACGAACCCCCATGAACCTTGGTTGGCAAAAATGCTGGAAAACGCAAACGCCTGTGACCTGCTCGACGGAATAACGGGTGAATACTCGCTCTTTGCAAGGTTCAGAATAAAAGACGACGATCACTTCGGTCGTGTCTTGAAAAGGATAGATGAAGCCGTTGCTAAGAGTTTCTTCAAGAAATATCGGGCAGTCAATGCCATCCGCATCTTCAAAGAGGAGGGAGTTCCATCTAGGTCTAATGAAACCAGCTTGAAGGTGGATGAGGTTGACTTGAAAATGTTAGAGATTCTCTTGAATCAAACCGCGTACGTTAAAACGCCGTTACCCATCTCCACAGTTAAACTCAGTCGTTTGTTGAAGAAGTTCGGATTCAAGATTTCTCAACCTGCCGTCTTTCAGAGGCTCACAGCCTTGGAAAAAAGTGGTGTAATCCTAAAAAACACGATTAGAGTGAATTGGGATAAACTGGGTTTTAAGACCATCGTTGCTGTTAGAGTCAAGGTCAATCCTAACGTGTATGATGTTATCGCTCGGGATTTTTTGGCGCCTATGGACGAGATCAGCGACCTTTACAGGACGGGCGAAGAGTACGGGTTATTGGCAATCGCTAGAATGCGCGACGTTTCAGAATACAATTCTTTCTTGCTGAAGCTCTATGACAATCGAGACGTTATAGACACTTACACAACCTTTCTGCTCGAAGAGAGAAAAAATTCGCCCTCATTTCTGAAGGAAGAATAAATTATTTACTTATGCCTTCTCTTGCAGTTTGTGAAGCAACCTGTTTCTGGTTCTCTCCACCATGCCCAAGATTTTGTCAGCGTTCACTGTAGTGACCTTTCGATTTTCCACGATGATCTTACCCCTCACAAGGACGGTGTCGACGTCTGCAGCCTTCGCCGAATAGACCAAGTGGCTGACCTCATTGTAGACTGGTTGCAGATGAGGTTTCTTGAAGTCAACGATGACTAAGTCGGCTTCTTTTCCCACATCGATTGAACCAATGTTCTTCTTCCAGAAGAGAGCCTTGGCACCTTCGATTGTAGCCATCTGTAACACATTTTCCGCTGGCAGTAATGTGGGGTTTCTGCCGACGCCTTTGTGCAGTAGGGCGGCAATCTTCATGGTTTCAAACATGTCTGCGGTGTTGTTGGAGCATGAACTATCGGTGCCTAACGCTACAGTGACACCTACTTTGAGTAGTCTGGGAACTGGACTGATGCCGGAACCCAGCTTGAGGTTGGAGGCTGGATTGTGAGACACCTTCACTCCTCTTTGTCTGAGAATGTTAATGTCTTTTAATGTGAGATGAACGCAGTGGGCAGCAATCACGTCGTTTCCTAGCACGCCCAGAGAGTCTAAATATTCTACGACTCCGCCATTGACTGGAATCTTGAAGGCTTTTTTGATTTTGTTCGGCTCGTCTTGTGTTTCAGCTAGGTGTGTGTGCCACATAATTGGGCTATGGCGCGTACCGAACTTCCCGTTTAGTTCTCTCGTGATTTCTCTCAGTTCCTTCATGTATTCAGGGTCTACTGTGTAGGCTGCGTGAGGGTCAACACTCGTTCTTATGAGTCCATTTGCTTTACCATGCCAGTCACGTGCCAACGAGTTTAGTGCTCTTCGGTCGTCGTTCTTCCTCCAAGAGAAGCACACGTGACCCACGACCGCTCTCATGCCGACTTCGGCTAGTGCTTGGGCTTCGTTTCCGTTGCGTGTGTAATGATACATGGTGTTGATTGTGGTTGTGCCGCCTAGAATGGATTCGACTGCTGTTAACTGTGCGCCCACGTAGATGTCGTGACCCGTCATGTGTTTTTCTAGGGGCCAGATCCAGTTTTCCAGCCATTCGTTGAGCGGATAGTCATCAGCGTAACCCCGAAGAAGACTCATGGCAACGTGCTGGTGAGTGTTTATGAGACCTGGAATCACCACTTTTCCTTCCGCGTTGATCTTTTCGTAGCCAGAAAACTTGTGCTTGAGTTGGGCGCTCTTGCCTACGTCTATGATGCAGCCGTTCTCTACGACAACCGCGCCGTTTCGAATAATTTCTTTGCTGCCCATAGTTACTACTGTTCCGCCGTCGATGATTAGGTTCATGCATGCAAGCCTCCAGTCTTCCGCTTCTGTCTTAACCTTAGTTGGAGAAGGCAAAATTTAAGAACTCTTCGTTTTTCAGGAGGGGGGTCGTTTTCGATAGGACACAAAGGTTTAATCTTGCTTTTTCGCAACATAAACACGGGTGTGTCCAGTGAGGGAACCCTTTGTCGAGTTTGTTAAGAATGAGTTAAAGCAGGGCACATTGCTGATTACGTGTGGGCTCCCAGGAACGTGGAAGACAGAGACTTCGGAGGAAATTTCAAAAATCAAGGGTTATCCCATTCTTAGGAGCGATTTGATTCGACTGGAAGTTTTGAAGGGTCAGGATGTTTTTGATGAGAAAGTTGCCGCAGACATGAGCAAACGGGTGTCTGTCTATGATGAGATGTTTCGTCGAGCCGAGGATTTTGTGCAGAAGGGTCAAAGCGTAATACTGGACGCTACTTTTGTTACCCAAGAACTGCGGAGACGCGCTGCTGAGATTGCTTCCAAGCACAGAGTGACTTTTGTCATACTTCAGACGCATTGTTCTGAAGAAGCGTCACTCGCGAGGATTTTGAGAAGAACCAGAGAGGATTATGAGTCGAACGCCTTGACTAAGGAGGCTTATTTTAACAACAAGAAAAAGTTTGAGCCTGTTGACTTGGATGACTTGAAAGAGAGGTATCCGCAACTCAAAATCGTGCACTTAACAGTCGACACCGAGTACGATCAGCCTGAGAAATGGTACATAATCGGCGTAGAAAAAAGGTAAACGGTCTAATCATGAAAATTGATTTGCATATTCATTCAAAAACTTGTTCTGATGGAAACTTAACTGTTGAAGAGTTGGTTAGGGAAGCTAAGGTCAGAAATGTTGGGTTGATGTCGATTACAGATCACGATTCGGTTGGTTGTCAAGAGGAAGCCATGGCTTTGTCTAGGAAAAATGGAATTCGTTATGTTTCTGGTGTTGAATTGAATGTAACCTTCTCGCATCCCAGATATCATGAGGGTAAGTCGATATCGTTAGATTTTTTGGGTTATCAATTTGACGTGAAAAATAAGGAGTTGAAGGATAAGCTTCAGTTAATGGCGAAGTATCGGGAGGAGAGGGCTGCAAAAATCTTGAGTAACATTAATGTTGAGTTTGAGAAGGAAGGGATTGAAAAGTTAACGAAGAACGATTTTGAGGAGATTCAGGCTTCAGTTGACGGCGTGTTTGGGCGACCTCATATAGCGGATTATTTGGTGAGGAAGGGAATTGTTAGAAATACGCAGGAAGCGTTTAATAAGTATCTTGTGAAAGCTGATGTTCCTAAGTATCCTCTTCACCTTGAAGAAGCGTCGAGATTGGTGAGGAATGCTGGTGGAATAATTGTGTTGGCTCATCCGAATGATCCGCATGGAACCTCACTTGTGACCTTGACTAAATCGTTGCCTGAACAGACGGAGATAATTGAAGAGTCAATGTTAGAGTATATTGATGGTGTAGAGTGTTGGCACTCCAGAAACGACGCCCAAACAACGAATCATTACCTAAAGTTTGCAAAAAAACATAGACTAATCATGACTGGAGGAAGCGACTGCCACCAAAAACCCATCCTCATGGGAACAGTAAAAATCCCCGAATACATAGCTGAACAATTCAAATTAAATGAACTTTTTCCTGATTAAAGAATCGTTCAGAAGAATTTTTATAGCGTTCGATTCTAAAAGGAGCCGAAACGCGGCACTTTGCGCGCGCCATGTGAAAATACTTTTTAGGTCGCAAGAGAGACATTGATTCCAAGCAAAGGTGAAGTTTCAAGTTGAGTACAAAGGAAAAACCTTCTTCGATCCAAGCCATTCGACTGTGGAAGATTGAGAATGCCATTCTTCAGGAGATGGTAAAAACCAAACTTGATTTAGAGGAGAAGCTTGAAGAATGGATTGCCTCAGATATATCAACGATATCTTCTAATCTTCTTGTGATAGGACGACAAGTTCCTACGGATTTTGGCGGCGCAATTGATCTATTGGGTATGGAGGAAAACGGCGATATTGTAATCATAGAATTGAAAAGAGATAAAACTCCTCGCGATATTACAGCTCAAATGCTGGATTACGCGTCTTGGATCAAAGATTTGACTGCTGAACGGATTCAAGATATCGCTAACAAATATCTCAAAGACGTCAACTTTGAGGAGGCTTATCAAAAGAAGTTTAACCGCGATCTCCCCGAATCCATCAACGAGCATCATAAAATGTTTATTGTTGGGTCAGAGATAGATGGCAGTAGTCAAAGGATAATCAAATATCTCTCTAACTACGGCGTAGATATCAACGCTATTACGTTCAATTATTTCAAAGATAAAAACGGTGAGTTTATTGCGAGGACATTCTTAATTGAACCAGCAACTCAAATTGTGAAGCAAGGCACGAGATTGCGAAATCTGACTGAAGAACAGCTGCAATCTATAGCAGACGAGAAAGGCATCGGCGAAGTTTATAGCTATTTAGCAAAGGGATTAAGTCGTTTATTCGATTCGAAAGGGACTACTCTTAGCTCATTAGCTTTCAGCGGGCTTCAAGACGGAAAAATGAACACTATTTTCAGCATCATTCCTCAAGAAAGCAATGCCGAGGAGGGACTAAGATTCCGAGTCTACTCGAAACGCTTTTCAAAGTTTTTCAATATTAATGAGGAAGAGGCAAAGATGATACTACCTGAGAATAGGAAGGAATGGCAATTTAGTCCTGAACCAGAATATTCCGGATACGAAGGCTTTTTTAAGAGCGTGAAACAAACCGAAGATTTCTTGAAAAGATTACAGAAGAATGTTGAATAGAGCGCGCGCTAGCCTGTTTAGAAATGCTTAAGTGGATCATGGAATATTGAAACAACTCTTCTTTAACCTACTGCTATTCACAATGTTTTGAGCCATCTTTTGTAGACTTCTTCGTCTAAGGTTGGTGGAAGCATTAATCTTGTTTTGGTTAGAGGTTTGCCATTCTTTTTGTGGGGTTTTCTCACCAAAGTGTCAGTATATTTTTCGATCTCCCTTGCTTCTTCAGCCAATTTAGCAGCTATTTGAGCTATCTCATGTGCACAAGCAACTAGGGGAATGTATTTTTCTCTTTCTTTCTCCAAGAAACAGGCTCGTTGGTTAATTTCGGCAATGTTCTTAATCAATTCATATGCAGCCATAGCTTTGGCTTTGGCGTAGGGATTCTTAAAGTCAGAGTTGTCCCGGATGTCTTCTATATCAACCACCAATCGCGGCAAAGTGAGATTCGAGTTTGCTTTAAGGGCGTGTATTAACCTGTCAATTTCTTGGTGCATAATTCTGTAGACGCCAGTAATTGCGAGTACCTTGATGATGTTTGAGTTAAAAATTGCCATCTCTATTGGATCTAAGAACTCTCTT